>LULK01000557.1_pt1 | contig 18299 bp, 20 predicted proteins | sample 728181 | NCBI WGS metagenome assembly LULK01 (sample SAMN03860291, study PRJNA289734) | marine metagenome | biome: seawater column; feature: ocean; material: water; isolation source: Red Sea water column Station 169 - depth 10m | place: Saudi Arabia: Red Sea | collected 2011-10-15 | depth 10 m | reverse complement strand
AAATTACTGTTGTTTTTAGGTATAGCAGTAATTTTTCTTTATTACAGTGTTGGAAAGTATGAGGAATTTAGTTTAAAAAAATCAATTTCAGCATGCGTGTTAGCAAAAAGTAAAATTACAAAAGAAATCACACCTCAAGAGGCCAGAAATATTTGTGAAGAAGAAATTAGAGAGAAGTTAGATTAATTAAAGAAGACTAGGTAGCCAAGTCGAAAATTTTGGAAATAAAATCATTAAAATCCCATAAATTATTCCAACAACTGTAAATAATGGAACTTCTTTAAATGCATTAGCCGGGTTTTCTTTTATAACACCAGCGGCAGTGTATATCCCAACACAAACCGGCGGTGTAATCATTCCTATTCCAGCAAAAGCTACAAAAACAACATATAGATGAAGCAAGCTTTGATCAAACGATAAAGTTAACGCTGCAAAAATTGGAACAGTTAAATAAAATACTGGAACTATTTCTATAAATGTACCTAATATTAAACATATTGTACCTAACATTATCCAGAATAAATTTACACTTACCCCCATATCTGTAAAATAAGTTATAATTTTTTGTGGCGCTTGAGTGTAAGTAAGCACAACACTTAAAAAGGTTGCTGTTGCAATAATAGAAAATATTACTGCAGTAATAATAGCGGTGTCTTTCAAGCAACTTAATAAAGATGAAAAAGTTAATTCTCTATAAATTAAAAAACCTATTGCGACCGCATAAACACCTGCTATAGCTGCAGACTCTTGTTAAAAAACCAGCGTATATTCCACCCAAAATTATTACTGGAGTAATCAAGGCAGGAAGTGCAGCAACAAATGAACTAAATCTTTCTTTAAAAGTAGCCTTTTTATCTGCTCTTATGTGTCTGCATTTAAATAAAACTAACAAAACCATTAGAACAAGAAGTATGATTCCAGGAATTACTCCAGCTGCAAATGTTTTAGAAACCGGTACATATGTAAGAGCACTAAATAAAATAGCAGCATTTGAGGGTGGGATTAAAGCTTCAAGTAATGCTGCAGATGCAGCAAGCACTACTACGAATGGAGTAGGATATCCTTGCTCTATCATTTTGGGCATCATAATTGTTCCAACAGCAGTAATTGCAGCTAATATAGATCCACAAAACGCTGCAAAGAAACCCATTGCTATAACCATGGCAACTCCAAGTCCACCTGGCCAATGCCCAACTAATGTTGTTGCAAATTTTACAAGTCTCAGAGCTGCACCTCCTTTTAACATCGCCATTCCACTAAAAATAAATAATGGAACGGCAATTAGTACATGTTTAGTGAGTGCTCCAAAAGATACTTGAATTAAAACTGACCAGGGAAGGTTTAGACCACCAATAGCAGCAATAGAACTTCCTAGGCCAAAAACTAAAAAAATTGGAACTGAAATAACTAATGTTAATAGTGATAAAATTGATGCTAAAGCAAACATTTAATTTTTTATCAAATAGATTATGTTATCAAACAATAACTCTATGGATGTAAGAGCTAATATTAAAAAACCTACTGGGAAAGCCAAAAACATCCACCATATAGGGATACTAATTTCAATTTCCATAACTTGACCTAAATTGAAATACATAATTGTAGCATCAAGTCCTGCTTTAAAAAATATACAGGCGGATATCAAAGCAACCATGTTTACAATCAAAAATAAAAATTCTTTATTTTTTTTTGATAATAAAGGGGTTAAAAAATCTACCTTAATATGTTGCCCTTTTTTTAATAGTGGGCCTAAAAGTGGAAAAACTAGCCAGCTTACTAAGACAGGCGGTAATTCTATAAACCAAGCAAATCCAGTTCCAGTTATAAATCTTGTCGTTGCGCTCAAAAATAAAGCAGCAACCATAATAAATATTATCAACATTGCGAGAGTTAAAGAAGCCGAGGCTAAATAATTATTAACTGCTCGCAATGCTTTCATTTTTAAAGACTAGACTAATAACTTTAGTTATCTTTGGCGTATTCTTGAGCGGCTTTTAACGCATCAGCATCAATCATTTTCGCCATAGCAGGCATAACTTTATCTTTCATTAACTTGTCAAATTTAGCTTTTTCAGCTCCTGAAAGAGTAGTTACAACTCCACCTCTGTCTTGAAATTCCTTTAGAACAGTTTCACCGTGATCCATAATTCTATCTGTTGAAAGTGTTCCAACTTCTTTACCAACATCCATTATTATTTTTTGTAGGTCTGCGGGCAAACTATTAAACCAAGTTGAATTTGCCATGATATATGCATCAGCATAGTATTGGTAAGGTTTTTGAGCGTATTTTAAAAATTCCCACCAACTATATGCTTTAATACTTCCAGGAGGACTATTTATTGTATCAATCATGCCAGATTGTAGTGCATTATACACTTCACCAGTTTTTAAAGATACACGATTTGCTCCAAGAGCATCCCACATAGGCTCTTCACTTTTAAGCAGTCTTCTTGCTTTTAAACCTTTCATGGCATCAATACCAGTTAACTCTCTCGCACTAGAAATAGACATTACTGGTCCAACAGGGTTATACATTACTAAAGTTGAATTAGTTTTTTTTGTTAATTCTCCCCAAATTTCTTTTCCTTTAGGAGAATTTTGAAAAAACCCTCTTTGTTGTTCCCAAGAATTAAATAAACCTGGGAAAGAGGCTACATTAAAGTTTTTATTTATTGGTGGAAAACTTACGACACCAACTATTCCTCCTAATTCAACCGCACCTGAAGTTACAGCTCCCATTACCTCTCTAATTCCAAAAAGTTGTTTTGATGGATAAACTTCTATTTTTAATTTTCCATTCGCTCTTTTATTAACTTCATCAGCAAATATTTGAGCATGTTTTGCACTATGGTGTTTAGGGCTCCAGTGAACTGAAAGTCTTCCCACTATTTCTGCAAATGCTGCTGTTGAAGATGCTAAAAATGAAACAACTATCACAAAGCTTGTAAAAGCTTTGCTAATCGATTTAAATTTAATCATTTTTTACCTCTCTCTATATTTTTTATAAGAACAGTTTATTATTTGACAAAGATAAGACAATCTAAATTTATTCTATTACCAATTGAATAAGTCATATTATTAGATTAAATTAAGAGTACAGCAAATTATATGAATCCAACAGATATATTATTGAGTATTGCAATAGTGGGAATTTACACTCTCATTTATATATATTTAAAATCAAAATATGATGACAATAAAAAAATTATCAAATTGTTTGTTATAGGTTTTATTTATGCAACTATAATAACAGGCATACTTTATTATTTAATAAAATTTATAGCCTCATAAATTTAATTGATGCACAAATTAGAATTAATATATTTTAAGATGAGAGCTTTGGCTGAAGCTCCACGTATGCTTTTTCATTATACAGGTATTGAATATGAAGATCTTATGTCATGGGATTATTATGATAAGGAATGGTCAGAAGTAAAACCTAATATTCCATTTAAACAATTGCCCATGCTAATTATAGATAAGAAACATGAGCTTTGTCAAAGCATGGCAATAATGACATTTATAGAAAATTTAGCAGGAATTAACATTACTGATCCAATACTAAATGCTAAAGCAAATGCTATAATGCAAAGCTCTCAGGAACTTTTCATGCCACTAAATCCAACAGTAAATTTTGCAACAGGAGAGAAATTTATTAAAAAAAAAGATGACATGATGCCATTTTTATTGTCAAGATTTGAAGATCTTGAAAAAGCCTTGAAGGAGAATAACAAAAAATTTTTTGTTTTTGATGAACCAAGAGCATGTGATTTTGTAACATTTCATCATTTAGATCTTTCAAAATTATTGGATCCAAATATTATAAAGAAATTTCCTAGATTAGAAAAATTTCTTGAAGATATAATGTTAATTGACAATGTTAAATCTTATTTAGAAAATCGCCCAGAATTAATTGATGTCAGCATAGAACCAAAACTAGTTATTAATGGCTTTCCACATCCAACTGGTGTAAAAAAAACTTAGTTTTTTTAATAGTTGATTGCGTTATTGAAAATTTCTATTATAACTCAAACCAAATTTTGGCGGGGTAGCTCAGTTGGTTAGAGCGCGGGACTCATAAGCCCGAGGTCAGTGGTTCGATCCCACTTCCCGCTACCATTTAAGTCCTTTTTTATTTAATGACCTGGGAAGTCCATTAAATTTTCAATTTTATAACCTTTTTTTAAAAGATTATCACAACCTCCTAAATCAAAGAGATTTATAACAAATATAAAGGCTGCAACTTTGCCTTTTGAAATTTCAATAAGCTTTGCTGCAGCTTCCGCTGTACCACCCGTAGCAATTAAGTCATCAATTATTAATACCGATTCATTTTCAGAAATAGAGTCTTTGTGAACTTCTATTGTTGCTGTTCCATACTCAAGTTCAAAATCAACAGAATGTACGTCAGCAGGTAATTTATTTTTTTTTCGCAACATTATAAAAGGTTTTTTTAATATATATGAAACAGCGGATGCAAACACAAAACCACGTGATTCAATTGCAGCAATTTTATCTACTTTAAACTTTTTAGATCTCTCTATAATTTGATTAATTGTTTCCTCAAAAGCAGACTCATCTTTTATTAAAGTAGTAATATCCCTAAATAAAATACCTTTTTTGGGATAATCTTTTATTGAACGAATATAGTCTTTTAAATCCATAATAGTTATTTATAAATACAATATAATTAGTTTTTACATGGCAAATAATAAATTAGCAATAATTGGTGGAAGTGGTCTATATGATGTTGAAGAGTTTAAAGACAGAGAATTAATAGATTTAAATACTCCTTGGGGAAAACCATCAGACAAGATTTTAAAAACAAATTATAATAATAAAGAGGTATATTTTTTACCAAGGCATGGGAGAGGACACTTTATTTCACCATCAAATATAAATTTTAGAGCAAATATTGACTCATTAAAACAACTGGGCGTAACAGATGTTGTCTCTGTCTCTGCAGTTGGCTCACTAAAAGAAGATTTGCCTCCCGGTAAATTTGTTATTATTGACCAATTTATAGATAGAACTTTTGCAAGAGCTAAAACTTTTTTTGATGAGGAAATAGTTGCTCATGTATCTATGGCTCATCCAACCTCTAAAGGTTTAATGAACGCATGCGAGGATGCAATTAAAAAAGAGGGAATAGATTATCAAAGAGGAGGGACTTATGTAGTAATGGAAGGTCCTCAATTTTCAACTTTGGCTGAGTCGAATCTTTACAGATCATGGAAAGCTGATGTAATTGGAATGACTAATATGCCAGAAGCTAAATTAGCAAGAGAAGCAGAAATTAGATATGCATCTGTTTCAATGGTGACTGATTATGATTGCTGGCATCCAGAATATGAAAATGTTGATGTCCAACAAGTAATAAAAGTATTATTAGACAATGCATCCAAAGCAAAAGGTATGATTAAAAATCTTATTGATAATTTTGAGAGTCATATTGACCCGAGCGATCCAACTAATAATTGTTTAGATGTAGCAATAATAACAGATCCAGAAAAAAGAACTCAGAAAACTATAGATAAACTCAAAACAATAGCTGGTAGAGTATTCAATAAATGAGAATAGACGGCAAAGAATATAGAACCATATGGTTTGAAAAAAATTTAGTAAAAATTATTGATCAAACAAAACTTCCCCATAAATTTATTATTAAAGAACTAAAGACTTTGAACGAAGCAGTCAATGCTATAAAAACTATGGAGGTAAGAGGAGCTCCTTTAATAGGAGCTACTGCTGCATATGGAATAGTTTTGGCAATCAAAGAAAATAATGATTTAGATTTTGTAAAAAAAAGTTCAGAAAAATTAGTTAACACACGACCAACTGCAATTAACCTACAATGGGCAGTTCATAGAATGAATAAAAAATTATCATTTGTAAATCCTGGAGATTTATTTCATGTTGCAATAAAAGAAGCTGATGAAATATGCAATGAAGATATAAATTTCTGCAAAAAAATTGGCTTAAATGGTCTTGAGATAATAGAGGAAATTTTCAAAAATAAAAAAAAAACAGTTAATATTTTAACTCATTGTAATGCTGGATGGTTGGCAACTATTGATTGGGGAACTGCAACATCACCAATTTATCATGCTCACAAGAAGGGCATACCTGTTCATGTTTGGGTAGACGAAACAAGACCAAGAAACCAAGGTGCAAATTTAACTTCATTTGAATTAAATGAAGAGGGAATACCAAATACAATTATTACAGATAATACAGGTGGAATACTAATGCAAAGAGGCGAAGTAGATATGTGTATTGTGGGTACTGATAGAACTTTATCAACAGGGGATGTTTGTAATAAAATTGGCACATATTTAAAAGCTTTGGCTGCACATCATAACAATGTACCTTTCTATGTAGCCTTACCAAGTTCCACTATTGATTGGGAAACAAAAGATTATAATTTGATACCAATTGAAGAGAGAAATTCAGAGGAATTATCCAACATAGAGGGAATTGATCATAAAAACAGTTTAAAAAAGATTTTAATTTATCCTAAAAAAAGCAAAGCATTAAATTTAGCATTTGATATTACACCAGCAAAATACATTACAAATTTAATTACAGAAAAAGGTATATGTGAAGCTTCATATGAGGGTTTATCAAGTATTTTTAGGAAAAATATGAAGTGATTTAATTAATTATGTAAAAATTATTTTTTTTTGAAATCTTTGCGTTTACAGGAACCTCATGTGAGCAAATGAAATCTGTATAATAACAAGATCCTTTTTTAGGTTTATAAATCTTTGGATTAGTAAATAGCATCTCATAACTTTCAATAGGCAACTTAGTGCTTGGCAAAAACTTACTTTCGGAATTAATTTGTCGATTAATATTCTTAGTAACAAAAAAAATAATTGATATAAAAAAAAATATTTTTAGTTTCTGTAAGTCTACTTTATTTACTCCAATAATAATTTTATGACTTAAAATTAAGTAAAAAAATATAACGAAACTAACTACATAAAAAGATCCGTATCTAAATAATGGACTTTTAAAAAACCATATTCCAAGTCCGAATGAAATAAGAATTAATGTAATAACTAAAGTACTTAAATTAGTTGAACTTTTGAAAACATTATTTTTTACATGCTTAACTTTAAAAAACATATAAAATGAAATTAAGAATAATAATATGAATATTGGAGATAACTTTTCTAAAATTTTAATAAAATGATTATTGATCCAAACCGATAACCAATTAAAATCTTTACTATAGTTGGATAAGTCTAAATTTTTCCAATTTGGATGATCTATGAAACCTTTTGACCAGATCTCAGAAAGCCACATAGCTTTTTCAGGATCGGCAATGCCCGTTAAATACCAACCAGAATTTTTTAAACAGGTTTGTACTACTGGATACACCAAACAAGATGTTTCTATATAATTTTTTAATAGCCAAAGAGATGTGAAAGAAATAAAAATAAAAATTAGACTCCTATTATTAAATATTAATTTTATGTTTGATCTATTTATTACTAAGATAAATATCAAAACAGAAAAAATATATGATATTTTGTGTGAAAGCATGAAACTAGAATACAGAGGTAAATAAATCAAATTAGAGAAGTTTAAATTGTTTTTTTTTGATATTTTTTCTTGCAGTAATTTAATTAAAAAATAAAAACTAACTAAAAAAGGTATCAAATCGTTACCAAATTCCCTGTATCTTCCCATTTTTATTAATACAAAGCATGAGACTAGCAATACAACTAAAAAAACAAATTTATCTTCTGAGTTACTAAATAAAGTTTCATAGCAGTATAGCAAAAAGAAAGTAAAAAAAATTATGTTCAAACTTGATATTGCCAAAGGTCCAAAAAAATTATTTGTAAAAATGGACTGAACATATTGAAGAAGTGAAATATGGCCAAATCTGAACTCGATATTTGCTATTGAAAATATAATTTTTTCTGATTTTAAGTAAGATACATATGGATGATGATACATATTTGCATCTATAGGATGATCTGAATATCCTAATAAAAGAAAACTTACTGAAATAAGAATTATAATTGAAGCAAAAATCTCTTTTTTAAAAAATTTAAATTTTGAGAAAAATAAAAAAATTCCAAGTAATATTAAAAAAATACTTATTGCATCGCTAATACTAAAAAAAAAATGTATAATTAATCCTACAAACCCTACTATAAAATATCCAACAATTATTATGAAAAATAAATCTTGATTTTTTTTTATATTGTAAACTAAAGTTCCATATCCTATTAACGAGAAAGTAATAAATATGAAACTAATTCCGGTTAAAATTATGTTAAACATGAAACTTAATTATTTAATAAATAATGATTTATTTATATATCTTATATAAATATAATAAATTAATATTTGATGTTGGTTACTATAATAATTCCCTGTTACAACGAGAAAAACACTATAAAAGAAATCATAAGAAAAATTTTAGACCAAAAAAATATAAAAATTCAAATTATAATAGTTGATGATTGTTCAACTGATGGAACTGTCGAAATTTTAAAAGGTGAGATTAAAAAATATATTAGTAAAATTATATTTCATCAAAGAAATATGGGCAAGGGAGCTGCAATAAAAAGTGCAATAAATCATATTCAAGGTGACATAATCATAATCCAAGATGCTGATTTGGAGTATGATCCAAAAGATTATCAGAATTTATTAAAACCCTTTGAAGATAATAATATTAATGTGGTTTATGGATCAAGAGTATTAGGAAGAGATAAAAGTATAAAGTTTAGTTTAATACAAAAATATAGAATCTTTGGAAATTATATATTAACAAAAATTTCAAATATCATTAATAATCAGAAGTTAACAGATGCACACACATGTTACAAAATATTTAGAAAAGAACTTTTTATAAAACTTCAACTTTCAGAAAATGACTTCTCTTTTTGTCCTGAGGTAACAACCAAATTGGCAAATTTAAATCAAAATATTGTTGAGGTGCCTGTAAGTTACAACGGTAGGGAATATAAAGATGGAAAAAAAATAAGATTTTCTGATGCTATAATAGCTATTAATGTAATAATAAAATATAAATTTTTTAAAAAATAATGAAAAGTACTAAAAATATTCTTTTTATTATGGCTGACCAACTCAGATTTGATTACCTTTCTTGTTATGGTCACCCACATCTAAAAACACCTAACATAGATGGGTTAGCAAAAAAAGGAGTATTGTTTGAATCGGCCTATGTTCAAGCACCTGTTTGTGGGCCTTCAAGAGCATCATATTACACTGGAAGAACAGTTTTTAGTCATGGCTCTACATGGAATCAAATACCCTTACCAATAGGAGAATTAACTATTGGGGATTATTTAAGACAATCAGGAATAAGAACTGGAGTTGTTGGTAAAACTCATATGCGACCCGATATAGATGGAATGAATAGACTTGGAATTTCAAAAAATACAGAAATAGGTTTGACAGTTAGTGAGCCAGGGTTTGAGCCTTATGAGAGAGATGACGGACTTCACCCAAATAACCATATTAAAAATTCAAACAAAAAATTATCTTACAATGAATGGTTAAATAAACTTGGATACGAAGGTGATAATCCATGGGATAGTTGGGCAAATTCATCAGAAGATGAAAATGGAAAAATTCTTAGCGGATGGAGATTAAGAAACTCGAATAAACCAGCAAGAGTTAAAGAAGAACACTCAGAAACTGCATTTATGACTAATCGATCGATGGAGTTTATTAAAGAAAGTGGAGAAAATCCTTGGTTCTTACATTTGTCATACATAAAGCCTCATTGGCCATATATTTCACCTGCACCTTATCACAAAATGTACTCTGCAAATCAATTTTATCCAGTTCATAGAAGTAATACTGAAAAAGAGATAAATCATCCTGTTTATAAAGCTTTCATGGAAAATAATATTTCAAAGACTTTTTCTAGAGAAGAGGTTAGAAATACTGTCCTTTCAGGATATATGGGATTAATCAAACAAATAGATGATAATCTTGGAAGACTATTTAAATTTCTAGAGGATAAAGATTATATGGAAAATACAATGATAGTTTTTACTTCAGATCATGGTGACTACCAGGGTGATCACTGGTTAGGAGAAAAAGAATTATTTCATGAACAAATTGTTAAAGTCCCAATGATTATTTATGATCCTAGTAATTTGTCCGACAATAATAGAGGAGTACGAGAAAAGAGATTTGTTGAGGCTATTGATTTGCTCCCAACTTTCTTAGACTCTATTGAAAGTAAAGCAAGTAGACATCGTCTAGAAGGACAGTCTTTACTTCCAATTATAAGAGGTAACAAAGTATTAAATTGGAAGGAAAGTGTGTTTAGTGAAATCGATTATTCATTTAATGAGGCTAGAAAAACATTAAATATTGGTCCATCAGATGCTAGAGCATATATGATTAGAAATAATAAATGGAAGTATATTTACTACAAAGGATTTCCTCCACAATTATTTGACCTAATAAATGACCCTGATGAATTTCACGACCTTGGACAATCTCCTAAATACTCAAAAATAGTTGATGAAATGAAAGATATTCTCCTTGATAGGATTACTAATCGAAAAAATAGAGTTTCGGCAACAGACGAATTTGTATTAAAAGATAGAGATTATACCAAAGACGATGGAATTATGATAGGTGTGTGGTAATGAATCCATTAATATTATCTTTGATTGGTTTAGTGTTAGTTGGCGTATCTGCAAACTTGTTAAAATTAATTAAAAAAAATAAAATTTTTTTATTAATTTCAATTCTACCTTGCATTTATATTTTTATTTATGGTCTCTACGCAACTTTTGGACCGATTGATTTATACAAAGATGGTACTGAAAATTTTATTGCTCAAAACCCTGGAAAAGATTTACCAGTTGTGTTTGTTCTTTTAAAATTTTATCAATATATATTAATTTTTGTAGGAGCTATTTTCGGATTAATTTATTTTAATTATTTACGAAACTTTGATAATTCTATGGAGTCATCAGACTAGGCAAATACAAACATATAGCTGGAAAAGCTATTATTAATGCAAGTCTAATTACATCTGTCATTAAAAAAGGAAGAGTACCAAACCAAATAGTTTGTAAGGGTGTTTTCTGCATAACACCTTTAATTACAAATAAATTCATACCAACTGGAGGAGAAATTAGTCCAAATTCCACAACAATTACTGCAAATATTCCAAACCATACAGGATCTATCCCTGCATCAACTATTACTGGATAGAAAACTGGAATAGTTAAAAATAACATTGCTAATGAGTCCATAACAGTTCCGAGAACTAAATATATTGCACAAATAACTAGAATTATCCCTAACGGAGTAAGCTCAAGATAGTTAATAAAATCAACTACCGCAAAAGGTAGTTGTGTAACAGTAATTAGATAATTAAATATACTCGCACCTATTACAATTAAATATAATGATCCAACTGTTTTGATAGTTGTCCAGACCGCATCTTTCAAAAGGTTTAATTTTAATTGACCTCTAAAAAATATAAAAATTAAAACTAAAACAACCCCTACAGCCGCACTTTCAGTTGCTGTAAAAAAACCTAAATAAAGTCCACCCATCATGATTACAAAAATTAAAAAAATAGGAAAAACTTTTGAGAGAGCAGAAATTCTTTCCTTAAATGGCATCCTAGTTCCATATCCACCTTCTGAAGGATAAATTAAAAGATAAACTCTTATTGCAATCATATAGAGCACAACAGCAATTACTCCTGGAATTAATGCAGCAAAAAACAGTTCCTGAACAGATTGTTCAGTTAAATATGCATATATGACTAATATTACACTTGGAGGAATTATAATTCCGAGAGTCCCACCTGATGCGATAGAACCACTTATTAGAGCATCACTATATCCATGCCTTTTCATTTCAGGACCTGCCATTTGAGACATTGTTGCAGCTGTAGCAATTGACGATCCACAAATCATTCCAAAACCAGCACAAGCTCCTACCGTAGACATTGCTAGTCCACCTTTATAATGACCTACTATTGCATAAGCTGCATCATAAAGATTTCTTGATAAATTTGAGCTATTTGCAAGATTTCCCATCAAGACAAAGAGTGGTAAAACTGACAAAGTATATTTAGATACGGCATCAAATGGAGCAGTTCCTAATACAAATATTGCAGGATCAAAGCCCGAAATCATTGCGAAGCCAGTAAAACCCACTACTAACATTGCAATACCTATTGGCACGTTCAAGACCATCAGAATTAATACTGCAGCGAAAGCTAAGCCACCATTAATTATAGCATCAACACCCATTAAGTTTGTTTTTCTAAATTATTTACAAAAAGAGTTTTTACAAACCAAATCAGTATAGCAAGCACACTTAACCACATCCCAATAGAGCATATGAAATAAAATGGATAAAAATAAAGTTCAAGATCGATAGTCACTTATGCCATTAATGACATTATTGAGATCATTAAAACAAACTTTAAAATCACTAAATAAGTTTTAAATATTCCTAAATTTAAATTATTAATAAAATCTGCTGATACATTGGCATTTAAGAAAAAAGCTCTTGGCATTGCCAGAAATGCAACCAATGCCATACCTATCTCAACCAATTCAATTGTGCCTGTAACTGGTGAGTTTAAAAAACGTCTTCCAAAAACATCACAAAAAGTTAAGACAGCTAATAAAAATAATATAATTCCTGATGCTATAGATGAATAATCAAAAACTCTACTAACTTTAGAAATCATAAAAATGTTGCTTCAAATTATTTAAACATTACCATATAAACTGTATCAAAAATAGAAAGTATTACTTATGAAATTTATTTCCTTTGCACATAATGGACAAAAAAAATTTGGCATTATCAACAATAATAAAATAACAGATTTAACTGGAAAAATTTCTGATTCAAACACATTAAAAGATTTAATTTCAAACAAAGGAATTCATGAAGCAAAAAATTATGCAAAAAATAATCCAGGAGATTTAAATGTCTCAGAAGTGGAATATTTACCATTAATACCAAATCCAGGAAAAATTATATGTGTTGGTTTAAATTATAGTGAACACGTAAAAGAAACCAATCGGACAGTAGAGGAAAATCCTGTTATATTTCACAGATTTCCAGAAAGCCAGACTGCACACTTACAACCTATTCAAAGACCAGTTGTTTCTCAGAGTTTAGACTTTGAGGGTGAGATGGCGGTAATCATGGGTGAGTGTGGAAAGCATATTAAACCAGATGATGCACTAAAACACATAATTGGATATTCCTGCTATAACGAAAGTACTATTAGAGAATGGCAAAGACATACAAGACAGTTTGGAATGGGAAAAAACTTTGAAAAGACAGGAAGCTTCGGTCCACATATGGTTTTAGCAGAAGATATTAAAGATTATAAAAATCTAACTATTGAAACTAGATTAAATGGTGAGGTCATGCAGAATGCAAAATTAAGTCAACTTATATTTGATATTCCCATCTTAATTTCTTATGTATCTAAAGCTATGGCTTGGAGGGCAGGAGATGTTCTTGTAACTGGAACTCCAGGAGGGGTAGGGTTTAAAAGAAACCCTCCAATATTTATGAAACCTGGCGATAAAGTTGAGATAGAAATTACAGAAATTGGTATTTTATCTAACACAATTAAGGATGAAATCATCTAGATTTCACTATAGACTTTCTTAAATTATTTTTAACAGAGGGAAATTAATATGAAAAAAAAATTAATTGGAATTGTTTTAGGAATCTTTTCCTTAGGCATTATTAGTTCAGCTTCTGCTACTGAATTAAAGTTGGCAACTTTTGAACCACCAAAAGCATTCATAGCTAGTAAGATTTTAGCTGCTTGGGCAGATAAAGTAAATAAATGCTCAAATGGTGCTTTAAATGTAAAAATGTACGCAGGTGGTGTTTTAGGAAGTCCTCCTAAACAATATGACATTGTAACTTCAGGTGTTGCAGATATTTCTTGGACAGTCCTAGGATATATTGGTGGACAATTTCCACTAAGTTCTGTTGTTGAATTACCATTTTTAACTAAAACTTCAAAAGCTGGATCTAGAGCTTTAAACACTCTTTATGAAGAAGGTTACTTAGATAAAGAAATGGCTGGAATTAAACTTATAGGTTTGCATTCTAACCCAGGATATCAAATCCACATGAAAGATACAAAAGTAGTTAAACCTGCAGATTTTAAGGGTAAAAAAATGAGAGTACCAAGCAAAATAGCTGGAACTATACTTAAAACTTTAGGAGCAACTGGTGTGAAAGTACCAGCTCCTGGAACTTCTGAAGCATTAAACAAAGGTGTTATAGATGGAACTCCTTTCCCTTATACAGCAATTGGTTCATTTAGATTATTCGATGTAACGAAATATCATACAGAGGTTAATATTACTAATGCTACATTTGGATTAATAATGAATGAAGGAAAATATAATGGTCTTTCATCCTCAGCTAAAGGATGTATTGACAAACACTCAGGTCAATGGTTTGGAGACTGGGCTTCTAATTTAATTGATAGCCAAAATGCCAAAATGAGAGTACAGGTAGAAAATACACCTGGACATGAAATTACTGTTGCATCTGATTCAGTATTATCTGAATACAAAAAAATATTAGCTCCTATTGAAGCAGATTGGTTAGCAGAAATGAAAGGCAAAGGTCTTGATGGAGATGCTGTTTTAAAAAGAGCAAGAGAAGTTATTTCTAAAATAGACGGTTAATCGTTTAATTCGAGCCCGCTAATTTCATAGCGGGCTCTTCCAAAATTTAGTATATTAATAAAATGGCAGTTAAAGCACTAAGCTATATTGGGGTTAATTCTGATAAATTTGAAGACTGGTCTATTTATTCACAAAAGTATTTAGGCATGCAAAAGATAGATCGAGGAAAAGATATTTTATCTTTTCGTATGGATGATCAAAAACAAAGGTTGACTATTACAGGTGAAAAGGGAGATGATTTAGGTTTTATAGGATGGGAAGTTGAAAACAAAAAAGATCTTCAAATTTTTGCAACAAAACTTGAAAAAAATAATATAGTTGTGCATCAAGGAACGTCTTCTTTTGCAGATAAACGTTTAGTTGAAGATTTAATTTATTTTGATGATCCTCAAGGTAATCGTATCGAACTTGTTTATAATCCAATGATAGATACTGACCCTTTTAAACCTGGAAGACCTATTTCAGGATTTAAGACAGGAGCTTTAGGAATGGGCCATGCTGTAGTTCATGTAAAAAAAATTGATGATTTAATACCTTTTTACACAGACATAATGGGATTTAAAATTAGTGATTATAGCCACACACCAATATCATTATGTTTTTTTCACGTTAATGGCAGACATCATAGTCTTGCTTTGTTTGGTTCCGGAAGAACTGGTTTTCATCATTTTATGGTAGAATATAATAATCTAGATGATGTTGGTCAGGGTTATGATCTATTGCAATATAAAGACAATGCAATTGCTTACACTATGGGTAGACATACAAATGATTACATGACATCTTTTTATTCAATAACTCCATCTGGATTTTTTATAGAAAATGGATGGGGAGGAAGAATTATTGATCCAGAAACTTGGCAACCGATAGAAACTTTTGAGGGTCCAAGCTTTTGGGGACATGAAAGACTTTACTTGCCAGATGAAGAAAGAATGAAGTTTAGAAATAAAAGACTTGAAACTGCATCTCAAGGAAAACAAGCGCCATTGTTAATTGACTGTCCTTGGTTATATTCAAATTTAAAAAAAAAAAAATAATTTAAAATATCAATGAAAGAATTTGATATAACAATTGTAGGATTAGGTCCTGCTGGAGGAACACTAGCAAATCTTCTTGCTATGCATGGTTTCTCAATTTTAATATTAGACAAAGAAAAAAGTTTTTATCCACTACCTAGAGCTGTTCATTTTGATGATGAAATAATGAGGGTATTTCAAACCATAGGAATAACTAAAGATTTTTTAAAATATACAATTATAAATAAAGGTACAAAATTTGTTAATTCAAACCAAAAGGTAATATTAGATTGGCCAAGACCAAAAAAAATTACAGATAATGGTTGGTATCCTAGTTATAGATTTCATCAACCTGATTTAGAAAAACAACTAAGAAAAAAACTAAAAAGTTATAAAAAAGTATTCATTGAACAAAATGCTAATGTTGTAAAAATTACAAACTCAAGAAATTATGTAAATATCAAATATGTAAATTCTAATAACAAAAAAATTTTTTATATTAAGTCAAAATATCTGGTTGGATGTGATGGAGCCAATTCAATTACTAGAACTCAAATGAAAACAAAAATGGATAATTTAGGTTTTACACAAAAATGGGCAGTTGTAGATTTAATTTTAAAAAAAAATAAAAAAAATTTACCAGATAGAACAATTCAGTATTCAAATCCCAAACAACCTGCAACATACTGTAGAAATGTTGGTAAACGAAGAAGATGGGAATTTGCAATTAAGAAAAATCTAAATGATAAAAAGGTTCTTTCAGAAAATTATATTTGGAATTTTTTAAAACCTTGGATAAAGAAAAGTGAAGCAATACTCGAAAGGAAGACCATTTATACATTCAAGTCAGCAATTGCCAGAAAGTGGCGTACAGGTAGAATATTTATTGCTGGCGATGCAGCTCATTTAATGCCTCCTTTTATGGGTCAGGGAATGTGTGCAGGTATAAGAGATGCATCAAATTTGGCATGGAAAATTGCATCATGTTTAAGAATCAAACATAATGAAGCTATTTTAAACTCTTATCAGACAGAAAGGTCTCTTAATGTTAAAGAATATATTGAGACTACTATGAGAATGGGGGAGTTTGTAAATGCTGTTGAGTCAATACAAATTACTAAAAATATTAGCTCTAACGACCAAGGTGTTAAAAGCATGCAATCAATTAAACCAAAATTAGGAAAAGGTCTTGGACAACTTAAAGATAAAAATAGAGGAAAAATTTTTCCTCAATTTAAATTAAACAAATACAAAAACTTAGATGATTATTTTTCTAAAAAGGCAGTTTTAATATTATCCTCAGATATTAAAGCTAAGGTTTCTAAAAATTATTCATTACTGGAAGCAAAAAGTTTAAAGAATCTATCAATTTATTTAAAAAATATTAATTCAAAAGCTATTTTAGTAAGACCAGATAGATTTATTTTGGGCTCAGCGAATTCAGGCAAGCAAATCAGTTATCTTATAAAAAAAAATTCTTTTATTCTAAGATAAATTAAAGAGCTCATTAACAGCCTTAATCTTTGAATGATTATTTGGGGCAATTTCTCCATTTGGCATGAATAATGAATTTTCAAATCCTACTCTTATTTTACCGCCCAAGCTAATAGCTCTTTCTAAGCAAATCATTTCTTCTTTTGCAAAAGCACAAATTGACCAATCAAAATTTACTTTGTTTTCTCTCATTTTTGTCAGAAATTCAGGAATTTTTTCTGGCTGACTTATTTTTCCTGTATAATGACCAATTACAAATAAACACCACGCACCATCAGCAGGTATCTCTGCTTTCCTTAACATCTCAACTAGCAAATCTACATCCTCAGGATTATATAATATATGTTGTATTTTAGTTCCTGCTTCTGTCAAATATTTATATAGTTTTACATCTTCGCTCATGGGTTTCCTTGAGGGTATTAACTCAGATGTGCCAATGGATGTTCCTGGTGGTGTAACATCGTAAGCAAGTTTCCTCATATCCTCTGGAGAATATTTTCCCACTGCTTCGGTTGTTACTTGAATATGCATTTTTGGAACTTGAAACTCCAATTCTTTTAAAGCCTCTTTATACAGTCCAGCATCAAGAACATGTTCACCCTTTTCATTTCTTACATGTAAATGTATAGCTCCAGCTCCTGCTTCATAACAATTTCTTGCAACTTCTACAGTTTCTTGGATAGTCAAAGGTACTTCAGGATGATCTTTTTTGACTCTTCTTGCGCCATTTGGAGCCACCATCAAATTAGGAAGTTTTTTTGGTTGGTAAAATGGCATAAATTATCTCAAAGAAGCAGCAATATTTCCACCATCAACTGTTAAAACAGCTCCAGTAGTTTTTTTGGAAACTGAAAGATGAAAAAATGCTTTTGCAACATCTTCGGCTTTAACTTCATTTAGAAGCAAATTGCCTTTCATATAATCCTCAGTTGAAACCTCTCTTGCTTTAGCTCTAGATTTAATCATTTCATCATTTAAAAGACCGCTCCTAATTCTATCTGCGTTTACTCCATTAGATCGTATTCCATAGGAACCATAATCTAATGCATACTGTTTACATAAATTTAATAAGGCAGAC
>LULK01000339.1_pt1 | contig 18338 bp, 21 predicted proteins | sample 728181 | NCBI WGS metagenome assembly LULK01 (sample SAMN03860291, study PRJNA289734) | marine metagenome | biome: seawater column; feature: ocean; material: water; isolation source: Red Sea water column Station 169 - depth 10m | place: Saudi Arabia: Red Sea | collected 2011-10-15 | depth 10 m | reverse complement strand
CTTAGAAAAAGTTTCTAATAGAATCATCAATGAAATTCCTGAAGTATCTAGAGTAACTTACGATATCTCTAGTAAACCACCAGCTACTATTGAGTGGGAATAAGGAAAAAAAATGTCTAGAAATATAGTAAAAATTCTTGAAAAAAACTTTTCAGACTTGAAGGCAGGGCAGAAAATGCTGATTTCTTCCCCAGAAAAGATAGCTGAATATATTAAGAAAATTCCAGAAGGCAGGCAAAAGACTGCAAAAGAAATGAGATTAGATTTGGCAAAAGAAATAGGTGCTGATAATTCTTGTCCAGTCTCAACAGGAATCTTTATAAGAAAAGCAATTGAGGAACATGGGAAAGAAATTCCTTATTGGAGATTGATTGATGAAAATCACCCAGTAGTTAAAAAATTAAATTTAGATCCTCAAGAACTAAAATATTTAAGAAATCTTGAAGGCATAGATTAAATTGAGTGGGAATAAATTGAAAGATTTTATTAAAAAACATCCCGGTTTCAAATGACTTCATTGTCAAATACGTACTCGCCATGCTCACTGCCCGCAACCGCCATCATGCGACCGGCAGCTTGCGTCTGCGACAGTGCGAAGCCTCCTGCGGCTGAAATCTTCTCGTGCAGGCGCTCACTGGCTGCCTGAAGCAAGGCGCTGGGTCTCTTTGTATCCGCCACGAGCTGACCATCTTTTTTAACGACTCTGCCGTCAACCCAGACCGTATCCACGTCGGTTGACTGCGCCTGCATGACGATGGCGCCCGCAACATTGGATCGATCCCATCCCGCGAGGGTAATGGCATCGCCGCGCAGCAGCACCAGGTCTGCACGCTTGCCCGGGGTTATGCTGCCGATGACCGAGTCAAGGCCAAGCGCTTTGGCGGCATCAATTGTTCCCCAGTCCAGGACTTCCTGACAGGTGACGGGCACACCGGTCTCCATCGCCCCTTCCAGTTCGAGCACCCTGCCTCGGACTGCCTGCAGGCCGAGCCGCAGTGCCGTGAACATGTCGGCCGAATTGTTGGAGACGATGTCGGTCCCGTAGGCCTGGTTCACACCGTATTCTCTCGCCGTAATGCTGCTTGGCCACATCATGCCCATCTGTAGTTCCGTTTCCGGTGTGAAGGCAACCGATGCACCGGCATCTGCTAGCATCTGCCATTCATCCAGTTCTGTCGCTGCCATGTGGACAAACGTGATGTCGCTACCCAGCATATCCCGCTCTGCCAGCGCGGCCACATCTCGCGGTGCCTGGCCTTCGGGCGAGGGTCCGCCGTTGGCGTGCCAGAACATACGCGCACCGACGTTGCGCGCAGCATTGATCTGACGGTCCAGCGCCTCCGGTGAGCCGGCGAACGTGGCTTCTTCAGGCGCAACGCCGAGCGTTAACAGGTTATCCGGTGAGGAAAAATATCCCGCCGCGATCTCATCCAGGAAAGCGACGCGTTGATCCAGCGACTTGAAGTGAGGGGACTCGGACGGCGGGAAATTAAAGCCGTAGTTCCATACGGCACGCATACCTGACTCCGCACTGCCACGGATCGCCTCATGGGCATGGTCGGGCGTCAGAATGTTGTGACAGTAATCGGTCAGCGTGGTCACACCGGCGTTGAGAGCCTCCAGACTCCCCTGCAACTGCGCGGCATACATATCCTCCGGCGTAAAGAATCGTGCTGCGTTCATCCTGATGCGGGTTGCGTAGTCCATGATTGACCAGTCAGCGCACACGCCACGGATGGCGCCCTGCCAGATATGGCGATGGGCATCAACAAAACCCGGCATAACAATACAGCCGGTGGCATCGACGACTGCGGCATCTCCCACCTCAAGATCGCGACCCACCGCTGCAATCTGATTGCCTTCTATCAGAATGTCCAGGTCTGCCTGGTTGCCGATCAGGGGGTCTTGCGATGCAACATAAGCATTGTGGATAACAGTCTTTTCCATGGCACTCTCCTCGCTAGAATAATAACCATATTTATTATATATTTTTGAAAACCATAATTCATTATGTTATTTTGTGCAATCAGTTAAAAACACCAATGGAGCGTTACAATGAAAAAAGTTATCACCGGCCATGATGGACAGGGCAAATCCGTATTCTTCAAAGTTGAATCCGAGGCAGTCACGGTGGGCTCCCCGGTCGTTGACTGGCACGAAATCTGGGCGACACATGCCGATGACAAGATCCCGGTCGACACGTCAGCTGGCAAATCGAGAGAACAATACACCGCCGATGTGCATAACGTGTTTCCAGTCACGAACCAGTCGATGTTCAGGGTCCTGGATTTCAAACCGAGGGACGCGGCGGACGCGCCATCACCGGACGAACTCGAAGCGTTTATTTCCCAGCTACCCGGTGTTGCCAGTCACATGGAGCAGGACGACCCAAGCATGCACACCACAGACAGCGTCGACTATGGCGTGATCATCTCAGGTAAAATCAAGCTCGAACTCGACGACGGTGAGCAGGTGGAACTCATGGCAGGTGACGTGTTCGGGCAGAACGGTCCCCGCCACGCCTGGCGTGTCGAGGAGCACTGCCGGATGGCTGTTGTACTGGTCGGTACCGACCGGCAGTAATATGCGAGATCTCCCGAACGTGTCGAAGCGAGCCCAGAACAAGGAACGCAAGAAAGCGCAGATCATAGAAGCTGCTACCGGGCTGATCCTGAAGCATGGCCACGCAGACTTCACGATGCCGGAACTGGCAGAACGGGCGGGGGTCGCACTGGTCACGCCCTACAGCTACTTTCAGTCCAAGGCCGGTGTCCTTGCTGCTGTACTGGACCCCGAACACGCCCTCGAAGCAGCTGCTTCGTGGAACGGTAGCGCCGACCACAGTGATGGACTCACAAAGTCTATGGCATTTGCCATGAGCCGGGTCGAACGGTACATCAGTGATGCCCCCCTGTACCGCCCGGTTCTATCGACCCTGTTCAAGCTGGCTCCAGGGTCAGCTCCGGAAACCCAGGATGCGGAGGATTGGCTCGCCTTGTGGGAAGACGGGCTGAAAGATGCCGCAGTTCAGGGTCAGATTGACACGGCGATGAGCACGGTACTCGTGGCGCACACCATCAGGAATGCATACCTGGGTTTACTGCAGCGCTGGGTTACGCAGCAGGTGACAGATCAGCAGTTCAGACTTGAAACAGAAGCAACCGTTTCCATGATGCTGGCCGGAATCGCCAAAAAACCTGCTGACAGAAAACACTGGCACGATCAGTTCATCAGAACGCAGGCAAGGATGCTCGATGCCAACCCACTGGATAATATTGCTAATGCCAGCATAAATGCCGGCGCAATAGTCGAGTCAGCACCTCGGTTGAAGTACAGCTATGAAACTAAATGATAAAGAATATTATGAAGAAAGAGAATATTGATATCGTCAAAGCAGAAGGCGAACTCATAGAATTGTATGCGAACGAAATCCCAGAATTAGCCTGGTCAACAGGACCGGTATCTTACGAATATCATATGAAACGTCGCTCCCTGTTTGATGCTTCGGTGCAACGTTCATGGCGAACCCCCGGTACACTTTTTAGTGCTGATTCGGCAATATTGAGCATTAGAGAGGGTAAATTACTTGGAGTTGCAATTGCTTTTAATGGGACTGAATTCAAAGAACGTGTCGCAGCACTAGGACCTTTATGGGAAGAAATGTTAAAAGCTGAAGAAGTAACTGCCGAAGAGATAGTCGGAGTTGCAGAAAGGTCAAAATTAGCTAGTTGGTTGAATCCCGTAATCTACTCTAATACCTTCTATGTGCATGCCATTGCAGTTAAGCCTGAGGCAAGGGGTCAACGAGTAGGTTATTTGATGATGGAGTACTTATTTAACAAAGCTAAAGAGCTTGGTTATCTTGAATTTCAGCTTGATGTTCTATCCGATAACCCCGCCGTAGGGTTTTATCGTTCTCTTGGTTTAGAAGTACTTGCTGAAACGAGGGCTCCAAAACCAGCTGAATTTGGTGTGCCAATAGAATTTAGGATGGGTAAACTTCTTAACTAAAAAAATGAGACCAGAGTTTAAAGGTTCGTGAAGTGTGTATTTTTAATAAGAGTAACAAGGAATCTTAAAATTACTTATTTTTCTTACGCGACCATCTGAGAACCAATAAAAATAATAGGATGAATATAGGAAAATCTAGAAAGGTGGTGTAGGTCAGCCAAAAGTCCTCCGAGAAATTTTCTGCTACGAAATAGTTACTCAAAGCACCAAAAACACCTGTGAAACTCATCCCTATGGCAAGCCTATTTTGATGGAGCGCTCCTCCTGGAATATAACGCTCGAACCTAGCACCGAAGTAAGTTCCTTGCCTGAACACCCCATCAAGAAAAAATACCAATGCTATCATTAGTCCAAGCAAGGTTCCTTTCATTTGTACCCAGTATTCGTCTTGTAATATCAGAGAGAAAATACCTGATATGAGTAACATGATTGTGCCAAAAACTGCGAAGCCGCCCAAAAGGTCAACCTTAACAAACCGTTGCAATAGAATAAGGCTTAAACCTGCAACTACACCCACCATTGTTGCAAAAACTAAATCCCCAGAGATTTTCCCAACTATAAAAAATATAGCTCCTAATCCTAGATCTGCATAAACAGAATACTTATTTTCTCTCCATTTATCCTTTTGGTTTATATCTGAATTTTCCCCTAAAATTTTCTTAACTAATTTTTCGCCATAGCGAACATCCTTACCAGGGTGACTTTCATATACCATCTGCCCATCTTCAATCACAGCGATACCAGTATTCCACGAATTAAAATAGCCAGACTCAACATGAGCTTCTGAATTATCCAATGCATCTAGAGAATGAATGAAAGTAGTAGTTCCTTCCATATAACTCATTGACTGCTCATCCATGAGGCTTTCATTTACATATAAGCTTGAAGTGACTTTGCTGAATGTTAAAGTCACCTTGACTAGACATTCATATCCGCGAAAGTTAAAAGGTCTAAAATAACTCCAAATTTTCATCTAGAGTGGAACAAATTATAGGAGTTGAGAAAATGCCATATAGGCAATAATTAACCAACCAATTGCAAAAATAGCAAATCTTAGTAAGACAATATTTATAGTAAGCTGAACAAGTGAATGTAATATTCTTACTATGACGAATGCCCATGCTAATTGAACCATCAAAGGTTCAATGTTATTGATTAGTGCAATCGATAAAGTAACAACATAAAAAGCTACGGGTTGTTCAAAAAGATGATTATAGTTATCTGAAGTTCTCTCAACCCAATCAGGCATCAATCCTTTTAAATCTTTTGTGTGAGCTGCATCCTGCGGATCTTTAGTAAATTTTACTCGACCGTAGGCCATAATTGCGGTGATAGCAAAGGTCCATAATACTAATATAAATACTGGTGTTAAAAGTGCTGTTTGATTCATAACCTCTCCATTTACTCAATCATTGTATGTTAATTTTAAGTTTAAGTTTATTTATTAAGCCACATTTAGTGAGTGCTAATAAAAAAAGTTACAATAAATTTATATTCATAATATTAAGGAGAAAAAATGAAAAAATATATTTTTGCTTTAACTTTAATGTTTGCAGTCTCTGCACATTCATTTGAAGTTACCGGTGATAGCTTCACTGGAAAATGGAACATTGATTCAATTACCGTTGGTAAATTAGAAAGTACCATAAATTTATCCAGTCCAGATACAGATATTGGTCAATACGGAAAAGTCTATCTTTCATATACTTTGACATCTAATCCGAATATTCCAAACTCGGGAACATGGATCGGTTATGGAAGAGGAATGAGTCCAGATGGTGTTCTATCGAGAGGTGATTTAATGGGTGTTTGGACTATGGATGGCACTAAAATAAACATTAAGTCAGTCGATAGTGTAACTGATGGAATAAATTTTCTAAGTGGAACTATTGATTTAATTGCAGGTGAAGCGGTAGCAGAAGTATTTAAAGTAGAGTAAATGCTTTGTAAGCACAAAAGCGGCAAGGCCGCTTTTGTGCTTATACTTCAAAATCTTTTGAATTTTTAAGCATAAAAGCAGGACCATGGGTCAAATTAATGGCTGCATTCTCACCATATAACATCTCCTTTTGATGGCCAAAGTTTTTTCTATTATTCGCAAGGGGAGATAATTCTTTGGCTTTTATCAAGGCTACATTAGAAAGCTCTTCAAATGAGCTTACCTCTTGAACAATTCCAGCTTCAAGAGCATCAGTACCAGTCCATCGTTTAGATAATTGAACAGTTTCAAAGAAAGCATTTGCAGGAATTTTATGCTTAAACAATGCAAGCTCTGGCCTTGGAATTGGTAGACCTAGTTGCATTTCATTGGCGCATAAAAATCCTCTATCCTCTCTCATAATCCTGAAGTCATGAGAAAGGGCAAACATAAAACCAGCACCGAAAGTATGTCCATTAAGCGCACATATAGTGGGAATTGGTAATGTGATAAACCTTCCCATTAAATACATGAATTCTTGGCCGAACACTTCTCTATCACCTCCATCTGGATAGTCTTCGGGAGCTTGCATCCAATCTAGATCTAGTCCATTTGAAAAAAACTTTGAATCAGTAGCAGATGTAATTAATGCTCCTGGACCTTCATCATCTTCAATTGTATCTAGAGCTTTAGCAATTTCTCTTACGAATGTCGTATTCCAACGATTCTCCCCAGCATCCATTGTTAAAAAATAAATAGACTCTTTTTTTTCCAGTTTTATCACAACATTTCCCTTCAAAGTTAAAGATCAAAACACTATACATAAAAAAATGGTTGAAACTAAAGACAAACTTTTGTCAGATACTTTAATATCAATAACCTTATGACAATAAAAAAATTTAAGACAATTTATTTTATCTACAATGCTGATGGTGGATTATTGAATGAAATCAAATATTGGATCAATAAGAATCTTTTAAAAAAAAATACTAAATGTGAACTATGCGATATTTCTCATAGCAAGATCTTTGTGAGATCTGAATGGTTAGAATTTATAGAAGAACTAAAAAAAGAATACAAAGTAGAAGTCTTACATCGAAATGAAATACCAGGAAGATTTTCAGAAAAAAATTACGCATTTCCTTGTGTCATTGGGGAGACAGAGGATGATCTTACAGAAATCATCAATAGTATTTCTTTTAGTTGTTTTACAAAAACTGAGGGTGTGAAAGAATTACGTGAAAAGCTATTTGAGAAAGTTATATAACTCTAAAAGTTTTATAACTTCGCATATATATAATTTTAAATAAAATCTATCTATTGCTAAAAAAATGGATCCACTAACTCAAGGAACAGTAGGTGCCGCTTTCTCACAGTCATCTTCGGATAAGAAAAATATACTAAAGATTAGCGTTATTGGTTTTCTTGCAGGATTAGCGCCTGATTTAGATGTCTTGATTCAATCATCAACTGACCCAATTCTGTTTCTCGAATACCATAGGCAGTTCTCTCACTCACTTTTTTTTATCCCCTTCGGATCTTTAATTGTTGCAGCAATTATTTTCCCTTTATTTAAAAAATCCATGAATTTTAAGATTATCTATACAGCAAGTTTCTTGGGTTATGCGACCCACGGATTACTTGATGCATGCACTTCCTATGGAACTTTACTTTTTTGGCCTTTCTCAAATGAGAGAGTGACTTGGAATAATATATCTATAGTCGATCCTATCTTTACGATTCCTGTTTTAATCCTTATTGGAGCTGCAATAAAAACCAAAAGAAAAATTTATAGTTTTTTTTCAATTGGATGGATTATTTTTTATCTTTCCTTGGGCTTTATTCAATATGAAAGAGCATTGTCGACGGCGAATGATCTTGCCGAGTCAAGAGGGCATAATCCTGAGCGTCTTACACTTAAGCCTTCTTTTGGAAATTTAATTTTGTGGAAATCTATTTATGAACACGAAAAGACTTTTTATGTTGATGCAATTAGAACAGTTCAAACATCTACTGTGTGTTTGGGTGAGAGTATAAAGATTTTCGACTATCAGGAACATCTACCTGATCTTGATAAAGAGAGTCAGCAGGCTTTAGATATTGAAAGGTTTAGATGGTTTTCTCAGGACTATTTAGGCTTTGATCAAGAAAAAAGTCTTGTAACAGATGTTCGCTACTCAATGCTACCAAATCAAATTGAGCCAATGTGGGGCCTAGTAATTAACGATCTGCGAGATAAAAATGAACATGCAATTTGGTGGACGGGCCGTGACTTAGATGAAGGTCAGTGGGAATTATTCGTTAAGATGCTAAGGGGTAAAGTATGCAAAGTTCGATCTTGATTTTAGAGATGAAGACGAAGTGTAAGGAGGATATACTTTAATGACGGAGAAGGGAGTTTATGGAAATTATAAATGAATTAGCAAGAGAAACACCAATTATTCATCGAACGGAAGTATTGGTTGTTGGTAGCGGTCCAGGAGGTTTAGCAGCTGCTATTGCTTCAGCAAGAGCAGGAGCAGAAACTACCTTGCTTGAACGTTACGGTTGCTTTGGAGGTAATCTTACTCAGGTGGGTGTCGAAGGCTTTGCTTGGTACCGTCATGAAAAAACCGTTGATAGTGAAGGTATTGGAATAGAGTTTGAAGAACGTGCTAAATCTATGGGTGCTTCAAACCCTGAACCTCAATCAAATAGTCACGCAATAGACGGTGAAGCATTTAAATTCGTTGCAGATGTTTTAGTTGAAGAAGCAGGTATTACACCCATGTTACATAGAACAATGGTGGCAACTATAGTTGAAGATGCAGTTATTAAAGGTATTATTGTTGAGAGTAAAGCCGGTCGAGAAGCAATCTTGGCAAAACGAGTGATAGATGCAACTGGCGATGCAGATATTGCCCATAGAGCCGGAGCCATTGTTCACAAAACACCAGTTGAAAAAATGATGGCCGTATCAGTCATGTTTTCAATGAATGGTGTTGATAAAACTCGTTTTATTGAAGATGTAAAGTCTGATCCGCATACTTATAGTGATTGGTTTGGCCCAGGCTGGGGAATGAAGACATCCGGTAAAGAGGATAAATTATTTTCTCCCTACCTAAAAAAACCATTTGAACAAGCAATCGAATCTGGACTAATACCTAAAAATCTAACTACCATTACTGGAACATGGGGTGCCATAAGCGAGCAAGGTGACCTAAGTTATTTGAATATAATCCATTTAGCGGGTCTTGATGCAACTAATCCAGATCACCTTACAAAAGGAGAGATGGAGGGTCGCAAGCAAGCAATGTTTGCTATTGAAGCACTGAAAAAATATAACCCAGGCTGTGAAGAAGCTAAATTGAGAAATTTTGGTATGACTCTAGGAATAAGGGATACAAGAAAAATTGACGCTGCATACAACATGACTACTGAGGATGTACACAACGAAGCTAAATTTGAAGATAGTATAGGAATTTTTCCAGAATTTATTGATGGTTATGGCGTACTTGTCTTACCTACCACCGGTCGATACTTCCAACTGCCATATCGTTCAATGCTACCCAAGGGTGTCGAAAATTTACTCGTTACGGGTAGATCTGTTGGAGGAGATAGAGGCTCTCATGCTGCAGTGCGTAATATGATGTGCTGTGCAGTTAATGGCCAAGGTGCAGGAGTTGCAGCAGCAGTCTCAATTGAGACTAATTCTGATGTTTCAGCGGTTGATATAAAAAAAGTTCAGCAAACATTACTTAAACAAGGGGCACGAATTCACTAATTTAGAATTCATTAAAAAAAATTTGAAAATGATTAACGACTATACAGAAAGACATTATCCCTTTGAAGGTTGTTTTAACTTCAGAGATATAGGCGGTTACTTAAATCAAGACGGGCAACAGGTAAAAAAAGGGCTTTACTTTCGTACTGGAAGACAAGACAGGATGACAGATAGAGATTTATTAAAGCTATCTGAATTAAAGATCTCCACACAAATAGATCTGCGTAAACCTGACGAGGTTGCGGATCAAGGTAAAGGTCCTTTGGAAGCCATGGGGGCTAAATACATTAATATAGCGGTTATTCCTGAGGGAGGGAGTGATCAATTAAGTAGACTAGTTGGTGATACAGGCATCTCAGGAAAGAGATACTTAGGCTACTTAGAATTCGGACCTACTTCTTGGCTTAGGTTATTTGGAATATTAGCCGATAAGTCTAACTTGCCTGTTGTTTTACATTGCACAGCTGGTAAAGATAGAACCGGTGTTTCAACTGCTTTCTTACTTTCTATTCTGGGTGTGAGTCGAGATGTAATAGAAGAAGATTATTTATTAACTAATCTTGATACTGAAAGACAGGCAGACTTTATTGAGAGGACTGTTGGATACCCTGATGGATATGATAGAAAAAAAATGATCAATATAGCAGGAGTACCTCACGATGCTATGAAAGATTTTTTAGACGGTGTGGAGTCAAAGTGGGGAAGCGTTGTGGAGTATCTTGAAAAAATAGGAATTACTAAGAACCAGATGGATAAAATCCGTCAGAATTTTCTGGAAACAATATAAGATAATTTTAATAAGGAGACATAATAAATTGTGAGTTACTCAATTTTTGTGAAAGATGGTACTGCTCAAGGCGTAGCAAAACAACGCTTAATTGAAACAATAGCAGGTCCTGAAAAGCGTGTGATAAATGATCCCTACGCTGATAAGTTTGTTATAGGTTCCGGTGTAATTAAGCTTATGGGACACAAGTTAAATGTTTGGTTGAGCAGTAAACTTGCTCCTGGTTTTCATGAACATCTGATAGCACGCACCCGTTTTATTGATGATCTGATAGAGAAAAGTACAAAGGATGGTATAGAGCAATATGTAATCCTCGGGGCAGGATATGACTCTCGAGCTATTCGACTCAATCTACCAGCTTCATTGAAAATCTTTGAAGTAGATCAACCTGAAGTTTCAGACATAAAACTTTCTAAGTTGCCGAAGGATTTGCCAAATCTAGAGAATATAACTTATGTAAATGTAGATTTCTCCTATCAATCTTTAAGCGAACAACTTTTGGCTGCGGGATTTGATCAAACTAAATCGACTATTTTCACACTTGAGGGTGTTTCGCAATACATTTCTAAAGATGCAGTAAGTTCAACGGTTAAAGAAATAGCCACGATTACTAAAGATTCTAGATCTATTTTCTTTATGTCTTATGTTGATGAACTTATGGAAAAAGATCCTGCAGCTTGTTTCGGAGAGGGTTATCCGAACCCTGTAAAAAAAGCTTACTTGATTAAAAGCTTATCAGCCAAAGTTGGTGAGCCTTGGATATCTTTCTATACAGATGAAGAGTTAGAAGGTTTACTTTTTGAAAATGGTTATTCTGTAAAAGAAAATGTCACTTTAGAAGACCTAAACTCTCTTTACTTCACTCCGGTGGGGAGAAAGCTCCATGAAAGTCAAATTTTCAAGCTTGAACATTTTATTGTGGCTGAGTCCTAAAGATGTTCAAACTTAGGACTTTTCAAATTAGTATCTTATTGATATAAAGTCACAGAAAAATTGAGAGAAAATATTGTTAGTAAATGAGGAAATAAAGCTAGATTACTCTGATGTTTTAATTCGCCCTAAAAGATCAACCATGAGTTCTAGAGGTGAGGTTAATTTGGAACGTACTCATAATTTTTTATGGAGTAAGAAGAAGTGGACTGGGATACCTATCATGTCGTCAAATATGGACACAGTTGGTACACCAGCTATGCACAAAGTTTTATCCAAATATAAGTTAATAACTTGTCCTGCTAAACATCATCTAAAGAAAGATCAAGGTAAATTCAAAAAGGGCAAAGCCAACATATGTTGGTTTGGAGGGATTGATGATATTAACAACTTGGCTAAGACTGCCTCGGGATTTATCGGCTTGGATGTTGCCAATGGATACACAATAAAGTTTGTCGATGCTGTGAAGAAACTCAGGGATAAATGTCCAGATGCAACGATTGCTGCGGGTAATGTTGTAACTGCAGATATGACTCAAGAGCTAATTTTAGCCGGTGCAGATATTGTAAAGGTGGGCATAGGACCAGGATCTGTTTGCACGACCAGGATCAAAACTGGTATTGGCTATCCTCAACTAAGTGCTGTCATAGAGTGTGCAGATGCCGCTCACGGACTTGATGCACATATCATAGCTGACGGCGGTTGCGTAAATTCTGGAGATATTGTTAAAGCCTTTGCTGCAGGAGCTGATTTTGTAATGCTCGGAGGTATGCTTGCGGGGCATGATGAATGTGATGGAAAAGTTGAAAATGGAGTTATGAAATTTTATGGCATGGCATCTGAATCTGCCATGAGTAGACATGGCAATCATAATGCTTACAGAGGAGTGGAAGGTAAGACCGTGGAAGTGGAATATCGTGGAAAGGCAGATGACACGATTAAAGATATTCTTAGTGGAATAAGATCTGCTTGTACTTATGTTGGAGCAACAAGACTAAAAACTCTCTCTAAATGTACAACTTTTGTGCGAGTCAATAATACTCATAACACAATATTCGGTACAGAGTAAATGGCCTTTGCAGGCGAAAAGTAAACAACAAATATCGATACAATAGAAGTGCGTAAATTCTTAACTACCTTTATTTTAATTGTTTCCCAAAGTTTCGTTTATAGCGAATCTTTGGGAAACCTAGCTCAGTATCCACCCATGGGAGTGGATTTGACTATAAGCACTACTCAAGAAGGCTTTCCTAGTCTTACACCTTCAGAAATTTCCCTTAATACAGGTCAGTATTATCGTTTAAATATTAATTGCCCAGATGTTAAAGATGACTTGTCGGGTTGGAGAATTGAAATGCCTGACTTACTTAGAAATTCTCATTTAAGGCTTGTGACAGTCGGAGATATTGAGATTCATCTACAAGGATTAAGTTTTAATGCAATTGAATGTGATGAGATTGGTAAGGCACATGTTAGCTTTGTTCCTATAAAGCCTGGTTCTTATCAACTTTATGTTGGAAATGTCCCAAGTGCTGTGAGAAGGCCAATTGGCGAAGCAGGAATCCAAGAAAAAGGTAAATTTGTACTGAGTCGTTTCATTGTCAATTAGATTACATACTCATAAATAAAGCTTAAAAACATAGCTGCACAAGCTAAAGCTAAGTAAAATATAGTTCAAAAATTAACTTAAAAATAATAAGGGGAGTTATGGGGATATCTTACTTACCTGTTTCAGATCACAGATTTAAAAAGTCACCTTTTTTTGAGTGCAATAATAGAGAAGATACTTTGTATGGTCTTTACAATAATAGACTGTATCCAATAAATTCAGGAAATGACGAAATAAAGCATTACGAGCATATGCGCTCAAATTGCTGCCTATATGATGTACCTGAAACGCCTTTAAAGATTACTGGTAAAGACAGAATTGAATTTCTTAACATGTTATTCACCAGAGATGTCAGCAAGATAGCAGTTGGAAAAGCTGGCTATGCTATTGCTTGTAATCATAGTGGAGGCATTATGATGGATGGTGTCTTGATGAGACCCAATGAAGAGGAATTTATTTATGTACAAGCAAATGGAGACTTTTTGAATTGGGCTCATGCCATATTGGATAATTTAGATGCATCCATAGAGGATTTCGATTCTTGGGTCTTACAAATTCAAGGACCCACGTCTCTAGACGTTTTAGAAGCAGTTTGCGATAGGTCCATAGATGATTTTCCTTATTATGCAGTGGCCGAAGTAGATATAAATGGAAATTCTTTCTATATATCTCGTTCTGGTTGGACTGGCGAAAGAGGGTTTGAAATATATTCGAAAAATTCAGATTTTGATGGGGTAAAACTATGGAACTTTCTGCTCGAAAAAGGATCGCCTGCGGGTTTGATGCCCTCAGATGTATCTTCTATGCATATAAGAAGAATAGAGGCTGGTATTTTTGATTATGGAACAGATATAGATCAGTCGCTCAATCCTTTCGAAATAGGCCTTGATCGTTTAGTTCATCTAGATAAAGTTGATTTTATTGGACGAAAGGCGCTCATGGAGACAAATCATAAATCTCTAAGATTAAAAGGCTTGCTTTGTGGTGAGGCTTCATTGACTAGAGGAGATAAAGTAGTAGATTCCGGTAAAGATATTGGTTTTGTTAGCGCTGGCGCATGGTCTCCATATTTAGAATCTGGGGTCGGTTTGATACGTCTAAACGAGACAAGACCTTGTGATTATGAAGTGAAAGTCATCACTTCATCTGGTGAGTTTGATGCTAAAGTAGTTGACTTACCATTCTATGACAAAGAAAAGTTATTGGTAAGGTAATGCTAGAAAAAAAGGATTTTTTATTCACTTCAGAAACAACACCTGAAGTAAGTACCGATCTTTCTGGAAGTTCAAAAAAAATTGAAGCTCTATTGGGTCTTGCTGATGCAGTAAATGTAACAGATTCTCCCAATTGTAAAACTCGCTTAAATAGCTTATTAGTAGCATCAGAAATTAAGAAAAGTGGTTTGGATGTTATTTTGCAATTAACAGGCAGAGACAGAAATAGGGTAGCTTTAGAGTCAGAACTTTTAGGTGCTTTATCAGTTCAGATTGATAAAGTTCTTTGTCTCAGTGGAGATCAGCCAGATGAAGATGGACCAACGGCTGTAAATGAATTCAATAGTAGCGGTTTGATTCAGCTCTGTAAGACTATATCTGAAGGATCTTTAACCGACGGCACAGAAATCAAAAATCCTTTACCATTATATTCAGGTGCTGCAGATGACCTATATGTACAGTTATCAAATCCAAAAGCAATGAATTCTTTGATCGGAAAGATGAAACAAGGTGCGAGCTTTATTCAGACACAATACTGCTTTGACTTTGATGTAATAAAGCAATATTCAGAAAAATTAAATGACCAAGGTATATTCAATGATTGCAAAGTATTGATTGGAATGGGGCCACTAAAATCTGCAAAACAGGCAGATTGGATGAGGAAGAATCTCCGGGGGATAAATATTTCTGATGAGATTATTTATCAATTAGAATGCAGCGATAATCCTGAAGAGACAGGTGAAGAGATTTGTATAGATTTAATTGAAAGGATTATGTCTCTTCCTTGCATAGACGGACAATCAATTGATGATTTGGTATTTTTAATTTAAGGTAAAACAAAAGTAGTCAATATGGAGAGGTAGGATGAAATCTTCTAACCAAGCAAAACTAAAATTGGGAACTAAATCTGATGCAGTAAGAGCGAAGTTAATAAGTAGAACCGCAAAATGTGAATCGCTTGCTAAAAGAGGGCAAGCTGCTCTAGCACAAGAGGTTGTTCAGACGGTCGATCTACCTCATCCAATTTATATAGATTCAGCTGAAGGACCCTATTTAACTGATCTTGATGGAAATAAATATATAGACTTAACCGGTGGATTTGGTCCAAATGTACTTGGAAACAAACCTAAACCAATTGAAGATGCGCTTTCTTCTCAAATCAAAAAAGGTTGGCATTATGGGATTCCTGGAAGTGGACAGGCCCACTTAGCTGAATTAATAAAAGAATCTTCACCTTCTGTGGATGAAGTGATGTTTTGTAACTCTGGTAGTGAAGCGACTATGTTTGCTTTTCGTGCAGCCAGGGCCATTACTGGCAAGAAAGTGGTTGCATTATTTGACGGTTCTTATCATGGGATACATGACTATGCTTTGTTACGAGCTGACTCAAAGAGCGAAAGATCAACACCCACAAGCCTTACCCTTGGATCAGGTATTCCAAATGAAGTTTCCCAAAATCTAATGATGATGCTTCCATATCGAGATAAAAATGCCTATGAATTAATCCGAAAGTTTAAAAATGATCTGGCCATGGTTGTTATTGAGCCCGTTCAGAGCTCAAACCCAAGGCTAGATAGTCAAGAATTTTTAGAAGGTTTAAGAGATGTCTGTACTGAGTGTGATGTTCTTTTAATGTTTGATGAAGTCATAACTGGTTTCCGAATAGAGTATGGAGGATGTCAAGAATATTACAGTATAAAACCCGATGTGATTACATATGGTAAAGCTGTAGGTGGAGGAATGCCGATCGGTGTCGTTGCAGGACCAAAAAAAATTATGAATAGTTTTTCTGGAGCTGAAGATACTCCTGCAATATTTGCCGGTGGTACATTTAGCGGTAATCCTCTCACTATGGCTGGAGGTATTGGTGCTTTGGAGTATCTAAAAGAAAATAAAGAACACATATATCCTTATTTGCATGAACAGGGTGATCGGCTTGCTAAAGAAATAAATGAATTTTGTCTGATGTCCAAGATACCTGCAAAGTTAATGAATGCTGGATCTATGATGCATTTAATTTTTGGTGATAACGAAATTAAATCTTCCAGAGATATAGAAAGACGTCACTATCATTTAGAAAACGAATTTTATCTTCATCTTTTAGGTCATAATGTTATTGTTCCTGGCATCCATTTAGCATTTCTGTCCTATGCCCATACTCCAGAAGTAGTTGATCAAGTTATTTCCGCATTTAAAAACACTTTTGAAGATCTCAGGGCAGACGGATATATTTAAGAAATAACTGATTTAGGAAAAAGATTGATTTCGTAAAACATAAAAATTAATGAACAACAGAGAAGACTCACAAAAACCAACTTTTATAACACTTGAAGCAGCAGCAGAAATGAAAACTGGAACAAGGATAACTTTTGTTCCCGGCGTCCAAGCGCTTTATGCTGAGGCGCTGAAGAATATTTGTTTTGTAAAACAGATCCCTATTACACGTGTTTTACATCCTTTAATGGGAATAGATAAAGAAACTGGAGAGGACAGACAGGCAAATCTATACAACTTAACTAAACAGACAAGTTTACCAACTATGCTTCATGAGGAAGAAAGGCCAAGAAATGTTTGGATAGAGCAACTCGCTCTTGCTGAGCAAATTGGAGCAGAAGACAGTCCTTCGATTATTCCAGAAAGTTTTGAACTCAGAGCAGAAATGTATGGACTATGCGCTATTATTCTTGCAGAGGATGGATTGGTTTGGAATATGAGGATCTTGAATGATGGTCCTTTAGGGAGAAAATATGGCTACAGCGAAGCTGCCAGCTCATCGGCTCCTTCCAAAATTATAAATGCCCTTAAAGTTATCGATGCAAAATTAAAATCCCAAGAAAAACTTAATTCAAAGTTTCTGATAGGAGATGAACTCTCAGCAGTAGACATTTATTGGGCAACTATGAGTATGTGCATGATACCTGCAACTGAGGATATCATGCCCAAAACAAAACAAAATCAGGGTATGTTAGCTGGCTTTGAAGCAATTTCTAAAATACCAGATTTTGCTAATATAATTTCACCTCTAATGCGCGATCATCAAAGAAATATTCTTAAGACTTATTGCGAAACTCCTGCCATCCTAGGTGGCGACCCTTTATAGGTTTTAAATATGGAAGAACAGTTTGTTCAATCTAATATTTATACTAAAGAAATTCTTGAAGAGGTTAAAACTATAGCCCTTGTTGGAGCAAGTTCTAATCCGGAGAAAGATAGTTACAAGGTTATGAAATTCTTATTGGAGAAAAACTATGAGGTATATCCTGTAAATCCTAATGAAAAAGGCAAAAGTATTTTAGGTCAATATTGTTATGGAGATCTTCAGTCCATAGGCTTGCCCATAGACATGGTAGAAGTCTTTAGAAAGTCTGAGGAAGTTTTAGACATTGCTAAGGAGGCAATCAATATTGGCTCAAAAGTTCTTTGGACTCAATTGGGTATAATTGATAAAGAAGCTTTCAAAATTGCAAAAAATGAGGGCCTGAAAGTTGTCATGAATCGATGTCCTATAATTGAATCAAAAAAATAGAAACTTATTTAGGGTCTAAAAAATGAAAAATGAAATGAATATACTCGTTAGTGATATCCCCAGGGAGGGCATTCTTCGCCTTGTTATGGATGATCAGAAAAGTGGCAATGCTTTATCAGAAGAAATGATGAGTAAATTAATAGAGTCAATAAAAAGGGCTTCAGTTGATGACTCAGTTAAAGTCATCATTTTAGCTGCCGAGGGAAGCATATTTAGTTCAGGACATAATTTAAAGCAAATTACTGATGCAAGAGAGCAAAGTGAAGATGGTGAACCTTACTTCAAACAATTATTTGACCAATGCTCGTCTTTGATGCAGCTTGTAGTTAATTGTCCAAAACCTGTCATTGCACAAATATCAGGTATAGCTACAGCAGCGGGATGTCAGTTGGTTGCGACTTGTGATCTTGCCTATGCTTCAAGCTCAGCTAAATTTGCTACACCGGGAGTCAACTTGGGACTTTTTTGTTCTACTCCCATGGTAGCTCTTACCAGAGCAGTTAAAAATAAGCATGCTATGGAAATGCTACTCACGGGAGACTTTATTGACTCAATAAAAGCAAAAGAAATAGGATTAATA
>LULK01001062.1_pt1 | contig 18382 bp, 18 predicted proteins | sample 728181 | NCBI WGS metagenome assembly LULK01 (sample SAMN03860291, study PRJNA289734) | marine metagenome | biome: seawater column; feature: ocean; material: water; isolation source: Red Sea water column Station 169 - depth 10m | place: Saudi Arabia: Red Sea | collected 2011-10-15 | depth 10 m | reverse complement strand
ACGACCGGCCGCGACCGGCCAGCACCACCGCGCGGGCCCCGTCCTCGCCGGCGTGGGTCAGGGCGGCGACCAGGCCGCGCGTCAGGTCCACGTCGACGGCGTTGAGCCGCTCGGGCCGGGCGAGGTGGACCTGAGCGACGACGCCGTCGAAGGAGTCCTCCACGCTCGGGTGGAGGGGCGGGCGGGTCACGGGCGCTCCCATCGGGGTCGGGCGAACGGTGCGATCGACCTGTCGATCGATCGATCGATAGCATAGGCCCATGACGACCACCGGCGAGCGCGTGCGCCGCGCCGCGCTCGAGCTCTTCGCCGAGCGCGGCTTCCACGGCACCGGCATCCGCCAGCTCGCCCAGCGGGCCGGGGGCTCCTCCGCCTCGCTCTACCACTACATGGGCACCAAGGAGGACCTGCTCGTCGCGCTGATGACCGAGAGCCTCGAGCGGTTGGTCGTCGACGCCGAGGCGGTCGAGGCGACCGGCGAGCCGCCCGCCGAGCAGCTCGCGGCCCTCGTGCGGCTGCACGTCACCGCGCACGCCACCCGTCCGCTCGAGACCAGGGTCGGCGACGACGAGGTCCACGCGCTGTCCCCGCGGGCGCGGGACGGGGTGGTGGCGCTGCGCGACCGCTACGAGCAGGTCTGGCAGCGCGTCATCGACGCCGGCCTGGCCGCGGGCGAGCTGCAGACCGGTCAGCCCGCGGTCGCCCGCCGGGCCCTGCTGGAGATGTGCAGCGGGGTCGCTCGCTGGTTCGACCCCACGGGGCCGCTCGGGCTGGAGGAGCTGGCCACCGAGTACGTCGCCCTGGCGCAGCGCCTCCTCGGCGTGTCGCCGGGGACACGCCGTGCCGGTGCAGACATTTCGGCCTGAACCGTCCTGGATCCGCTTGTTCTTTTTACCGTCCTGACCTGCGGCTTCGCGCATCGTCGCAGGTCAGGAGATGGTTGACATGTGACGCAGTGCGCATAAGGGTGAGCCGTCCGCTCGTGCAGATCGCGGGAGACGGACCGGCGTCCGAGTGGCCGCTTCGGAGGGTGGGGGTGCCAGCCACCTGTCCGAGGTTGTTCGCGGAGGTCGGTTCGTCCTGCGAGGGCGGACGCGAGAGGGCCTGGGTCCCCCTAGACAACAGCCTGCCCCGGCCGCCCGTCGGACATCAGGCTGGACCGAAGGTGTCGCCGGGCCCTCTCGCCGCTCTGCACGGGTGCCGGGGCTCCGCTGGCTCAGGGCCCGGCCGGTAGCGTGAGCACGTGCTCCGCCTGGCCCTCGCCGTCGTCTCGGGCCTCGTGCTCTCGCTCGCCTTCGAGCCGGTCGCCTGGCCGGTGCTGCTGCCGGTGGCCGTCGCCGGCTTCTTCGCCGTCGTGCACGGCGTGCGGGCACGACGCGGACTGGCGCTCGGGCTCGCCTTCGGTGCGGCCTTCTACCTCACCCACATCTGGTGGATGCGCGCCGTCGCCGTGCCCGCCTGGATCGGGCTCTCGGCGCTGGAGACGTTCTTCTACGGGCTCGCGGGAGCGGCGGTCGCCGCGCTCACCCGTCATGCCCCGACCGTTCGGTGGTGGCCGGTGTGGGGCGCCGCGGCCTGGACGACCGCCGAGGTGGTCCGCAGCGGCTGGCCCTTCAGCGGGATGCCGTGGGGTCGACTGGCCTTCGCGGTCGTCGACACCCCGGTCGCCCCGCTGCTGCCGTGGGTGGGCATGGTCGGCGTGTCCTTCCTGCTGGCCCTGGCCTCGGCCTGCGTGGCCCACCTGGTGCTGACGCGTGCCCGCAGCTGGCGCGCCGACACCGCGGTCCTCCTCGGGCTCGTGGCCGGCGCGACGCTCGCCGGCCTGGCGCCGTACGACGCCGGCGACCCGAGCGGCACCGCGACCGTCGCCGCGGTGCAGGGCGACGTGCCGGGCCCCGGCAACGACGTGCTCTTCGACCACCGCCAGGTCACCCGCAACCACGTCGAGGAGACCGTCCGCCTGGCCGACGCGGTGGCCGCGGGCGAGCAGCCCCGGCCCGACCTGGTGGTCTGGCCGGAGAACTCCACGGCCGTCGACCCCTTCCTGGACGCCGAGACCAACCAGGGCATCGAGCGCGCGGTCGAGGCGGTCGGGGTGCCCGTGCTGGTCGGGGCGATCGTCGACGACGGACCCGAGCACGTGCTCAACCAGGGCATCGTGTGGGACCCGGTCACCGGCCCGGGGGAGCGCTACACCAAGTGGCACCCGGTGCCCTACGGCGAGTACATCCCGTTCCGGGACTACGTCGACTTCAACTTCGGCGAGCTCGCGCGCATCAAGCGGGACATGCGCGCGGGGGACCGCACCGAACCGCTCCGGATCGGCGAGATCCTGCTGGCCGACGCGATCTGCTTCGATGTCGCCTACGACGACGGCCTCCACGCCCAGGTCCGTGAGGGTGCCGAGCTGCTCACCGTGCAGACCAGCAACGCGACCTTCATCTTCACCGACCAGGTGGACCAGCAGTTCGCGATCACCCGGCTGCGCGCGATCGAGGCCGGCAAGTGGCTCGTGGTCGCCTCCACCAACGGTCGCTCGGGGATCATCGCGCCCGATGGGCGGGTCGTGGAGACCGTCGACCGGCGCACCACCGCCACGATGCTCGCCGAGGTCGAGCTGCTGCCCGGGGTCTCGCCCGGCATCCACCTCACGCCCTGGGTGACCCGCGGCGTCGTGGCTCTGACCCTGCTCGGCCTGCTGCTCGTCCTCATCGCCTCCGGCGCGGTCACCCGGCGTTCGCGCACGGTTGCTCCGGAGTACGCCGATGCGGCCTCCTGACTCCCGTACAGTCCGCCCAATGCGCGTGATCATGGTCGTCCCGACCTACCAGGAGGCCGACAACATCGCGTGGATCCTCCAGCGCCTGCGCACCGCCCGGCCCGACGTGGACGTGCTCGTCGTGGACGACAACTCCCCGGACGGCACCGGCCGGATCGCCGACGACCTGGCGGCAGCCGATCCTCAGGTGCACGTGCTGCACCGGGTCAACAAGGGCGGTCTCGGCGCGGCGTACCGGCACGGCTTCGCCCACGCGCTCGAGGCCGGCTACGACGTGATCGGCGAGATGGACGCCGACGGCTCGCACCAGCCCGAGCAGCTGCACCGGCTCCTCGACGCGATCGAGGGGACCGACGGCGGCCCCGCCGCGGACCTGGTGATCGGGTCCCGCTGGGTGCCGGGCGGCACGGTGGTGAACTGGCCGCGACGCCGCGAGACGCTCTCGCGCGGCGGCAACCTCTACGTCCGCGTGCTGCTGGGCATCTCGGTCAAGGACGCCACCGCCGGCTTCCGGCTCTTCCGCCGTGACGCGCTGGAGAAGCTGGAGCTGGAGAGCGTGCGCTCCACCGGCTACGTGTTCCAGACCGACATGGTCGTGCGTGCGCTGCGGGCGGGACTCACGGTCCGCGAGGTCCCGATCGAGTTCGTGGAGCGGGTGCGCGGTGATTCGAAGATGAGTGGCAAGGTGGCGGTGGAGTCGCTGCGCCGGATCACGGCGTGGGGGCTGCGCGAGCGCCGCGAGCAGGTGCGGCGGCTGTGGTCGCGCAGGAGTGCCCAGGAGGAGGGGAGCAGATGAGCCCGCAGAGCGGTCGGCGACGTCGTGGGGGAGTGGTCTGGCTGCCCTGGCGGGCGCTGCGCGAGGCCCTCGCCCAGGCGCGGATGCCGCACCGCGAGCTCGCCGACGGTGCGCTGGTGCTCATCGGCGGCACCCTGCTGCTCACCCCGGGCTTCGTCACCGACGCCTTCGGGGCGCTGCTGGTGCTCCCGGTGACGCGCCCCGCCTTCCGCGGGCTGCTGGCCCGGGCGGTCGCCTCACGGTTGGTCGTGTTCCCCGGACCCGGTGGTCCCGGCGGACCTGGTGGCCCCGCTGCCCCGCGGAGCCCCGGTCCCGGTGGCCCACGTGGCCCCGGGGACGACGAACGCCCCGGACCGGTGGTCCGGGGCGACGTGGTGGACCCGCCCGAGTGAGGACGGGTCGGAAGATCAGGCCGAGGCCTTGCCCTTCTTGCGGTTCGCGCGGTGCAGGTGCGCGGGGCCGATCTCGCCGCCGCGCAGCAGCTCCAGCCGCTCCTTGAGGATCTCCTCGAGCTCCTTCTCGGAGCGGCGCTCGAGCAGCATGTCCCAGTGGGTGCGGGCCGGCTTCTCGGCCTTCACCTCGGGCTTGATGCCGCTGACGCTCAGCGCCTCCGCGCCACAGCGCGGGCACTCCCACACCGCCGGGACCTCGGCCTCGACGGACATGGTGATCTCGAACTCGTGGTCCTGCTTGCAGCGGTAACCCACCTGCTGCCGCGCGGCGAACTCGATGCCGCGCTCGTCCTCGAAGCTCTGGCCTCCGAGTCGCGCGCCCCGTAGTGTGCGCTCTGCCATCTGAGCCCTCCAGTCTCTACCGAAGACGGTGCCGTGCCGCACCATCTCAAGTTTTCAACGGTAGCGACCCCGCGATGATTCCGACAATCGCCGAGGAGGGTGGTCGAGCCCCGGATTCTCGGGCTCCTCTCAGGAACCGGCCGGGACCGACGCCTGCTGAGCCTGCTGGATGCCCTTGGCCGTGTCGACGCGGGTCAGGATCGCACCACCGATGACGAAGAACGCGATCAGCGCGAACAGCGCCGGCCGGTAGGAGTCGGTGACGGTGTAGACGATGCCGAACACCAGCGTCCCCAGCCACGAGGTGCCCCGCTCCATGGCGTGGTAGAAGCTGAAGTACTCCGCCTCCTTGCCCGTGGGGATGAGGAGCGAGAAGTACGACCGGGCCAGGGCCTGGGTGCCGCCCAGCACCACGCCGATCGCCGCGCCCATCGCGAGGAACGGCACCAGCTCGCCGGCGGGCAGGAACAGCCCGACGGTGACGATCACCATCCAGATCACCAGGCCGACCAGGATCACCGGCTTGGCGCCGTACGACTGCGCGGCGCGGCCGAAGCCCAGGGCGCCGAAGACGGCGACCGCCTGGACGAGCAGGTAGGTCGCCAGGACGGTGCCGGTCTCGAAGCCCAGCTCCTCGACGCCGTAGACCGAGGCCGAGGCGATGACGGTCTGGATGCCGTCGTTGAAGAAGAGGTAGGCCACCAGGAACGTGAGCGCCACGGGGTAGCTCCGCAGGTCGCGCAGGGTGTGCCAGAGCTGTCCGAAGCTGCGCTGCAGCAGCCCGCCCTCGGCCGGCTCCACCGCCAGCGGCGGACGGTCCTTGATGCCGAGGTAGGGCACGAAGGTGAACAGGCCCCACCAGATCGCGGCGGAGAGCAGCGAGAGCCGCACGGCCATGCCCTCGGAGAGCCCGAAGGTGTCGTGCATGCTCACGACGACGAAGTTCAGCGCCAGCAGCAGCCCGCCGCCGGCATACCCGGTGGCCCATCCGCGCGAGGAGACCCCGTCGCGCTCGTCGGGGTCGGCGATCAGGCACAGGATCGAGTCGTTGACCACGGCCGCGGCGCCGAAGCAGAGGTTGGCCACCAGGAAGGCGACGACGCCGAGCTCCCAGTTGTCGTCCTTCATGAAGAACAGCAGGGCGGCGGCCAGCGCCCCGGCCCACGCGAAGCCGCCGAGCAGCTGCCGCTTGTGGGAGGTGCGGTCGGCCACGGCGCCCAGCAGCGGCAGCAGCACCGCCGAGAGCAGGGTGGAGGCGGTGATCGTGAACGAGGGGAGCGCGCCCGGGGCCACCGAGATCCCGAGGACCGAGATGCGGTCGTCGACCGCTGCCTCCTCGGCGATCGCGATGAGGTAGGGCCCGAAGAGGACGCCGGCGACCGTGGTCGAGAAGGCGCTGTTGGCCCAGTCGTAGACGTACCACGCGCGGTGCTCGCGGCGCCGCTCGCGCGTGGTCGTGGGTGCGATGGTCATGTGGTCCCCTCCCAGAGTCCCTGCTCCTCCAGCACCTCGCGCAACAGGTCGGTGCGGTCGGTGAACAGCCCGTCGACGCCCTTGGCGAGCAGCTCCCGCATCTCCTCGGGATCGTCGATGGTCCACACGTGCACGTGCTTTCCGGCGGCGTGCGCGCGGCGCACGAAGCCGGTGGTCACGACCGGGACGGTGACGCTGAGCCCGGCGAGCCGCAGCGTACGCCGGTGCGGCACCTGCAGGGCCGCGACACGACCCCCGGTGACCCGGTCGGCCAGGCGCCCGGGCAGCAGCGCGAACGCGGCCGCCTCCAGCGGGTGGGCCGAGGTCGGCACGCGACCGTCGGTGATCCGGCGGAAGCGGCGAAGCCGGGAGGCGGAGAACGACCCGACCAGGACACGCTCCCAGTCGCCGCGCTCGGCGACGAGTGCGGCGAGCGCGTCCACGGCCCCCTCGGACTTCAGGTCGATGTTGAACCGGGCGTCGGGGAAGGCATCGAGCAGCTCCACGAGGGTCGGCACCGACTCACGTCCGCCCACCCGGGCACGGCGCACCTCGGCGTGGGTCAGAGCGGCGACCTCGCCGGCGCTGTCGGTGACCCGGTCCAGCACCCGGTCGTGGAAGGCCAGCAGCACCCCGTCGGCCGTGAGGTGTACGTCGGTCTCGAGGTAGCGGTAGCCGAGGTCGACGGCGTGCTCGAACGCCACGAGCGTGTTCTCCAGGCCCTCGATCTCGGGGTGGTAGGCGCCGCCACGGTGAGCGAACGCGATCACCCGGCAGTCTGGCAGGTCAGATGTCGCGGAAGGGCTCGATCTGCGCACCCAGCTCGTTGAGGCGCTCGGCGAGGTCCTCGTAGCCGCGGGCGATGACGTAGGTCGAGCGCAGCACCGAGGTGCCCTTCGAGGCGAGCATCGCCAGCAGGATGACCACCGCCGGCCGCAGAGCGGGCGGGCAGACGATCTCGGTGCCGGAGAAGTGCGTCGGGCCCTCGATCATCACCCGGTGCGGGTCGAGCAGCTTGACCTGCGCCCCGAGCTTGGTGAGCTCGGTGAGGTAGATCGCGCGGTTCTCGTAGACCCAGTCGTGCAGCAGCGTCTGCCCGGTGGCGACGGCCGCGATCACCGCGAAGAACGGCAGGTTGTCGATGTTGAGGCCCGGGAACGGCATCGGGTGGATCTTGTCCAGCGGCGCGTGCAGGTCCGAGGGGTACGTCGTGATGTCGACCAGACGGGTGTGACCGTTGGCGGCGACGTACTCCTCGGTGCGGTCGTAGACGAAGCCCATCTCCTCCAGCAGCGCCAGCTCGATCTCGAGGAACTCGATCGGCACGCGGGTGATGGTGATCTCCGAGCGCGTGACGATGGCCGCCGCGAGCAGCGACATCGCCTCGATCGGGTCCTCGGCCGGGGCGTAGTCGACGTCGACGTCGATGCTCTCGCGGCCGGTGACGGTCAGGGTGGTGGTGCCGACGCCCTCGACCTCGACGCCGAGGCGCTGGAGGTAGAAGCAGAGGTCCTGGACCATGTAGTTGGACGAGGCGTTGCGGATCACCGTGGTGCCCGGGTGCAGCGCGGCGGCCATCAGGGCGTTCTCGGTGACCGTGTCGCCGCGCTCGGTCAGCACGATCGCGCGGCTCGGCGAGACCGAGCGGTCGACGTTGGCGTGGTAGCTGCCGTCGGTGGCCTTGACGTCGAGCCCGAAGGGGCGCAGCGCCGACATGTGCGGCTCGACGGTGCGCGTGCCGAGGTTGCAGCCACCGGCGTAGGGCAGGTCGAAGGTGTCGGCGCGGTGCAGCAGCGGGCCCAGGAACATGATCACCGAGCGGGTGCGGCGGGCCGCCTCCTCGTCGATGGCGTCCAGGCGCAGCTCCTTGGGCGGGATGATCTCGAGGTCGCCCTCGTCGCCGAGCCAGCGGGTCTGGACCCCGAGGCTGCCGAGCACCTCCAGGAGCCGGTTGACCTCCTCGATGCGCGCGACCTTGCGCAGCGTGGTGCGGCCGCGGTTGAGCAGCGAGGCGCACAGCAGCGCGACGCCGGCGTTCTTGGAGGTCTTGACCTCGATGCTGCCCGAGAGCGTGGTGGGGCCGGTGATGCGCAGGTGCGTGGGACCCGCCCCGAGCGCCACGATCTCGGAGTCCAGCGCCGCGCCGATGCGGGCGAGCATCTCCAGCGAGAGGTTCTGCTGGCCCTTCTCGATGCGGTTGATCGCGCTCTGGCTGGTGCTGAGCAGGTCGGCGAGCTGGCTCTGGGTCAGCCCGCGGTGCTTGCGTGCGTCCCGGATCAGCAGGCCGATGCGTCCCTTGTACCCCTCCGTCATGGCAGCGACGGTAACTCACATGTGAGATAACGCGACATCGCCGCGCAGGGTGGGGTCGGGTGCACAAGGGGTGACGCGGGAGGTGGCGCCGGGGGTGAACGACGGGCGCCGCCGGAGGTGCGATGCTCGGCTCATGCGAGCCACCACGATCCACGCTCCGCGCGACATCCGTCTCTCCGAGGTCCCCGACCCGACCATCGAGAAGCCGACCGACGCCATCGTGAAGGTCACCAGTGCCTGCATCTGCGGCTCGGACCTGTGGCCCTACCGCGGGGAGAACGACATCACGCCCGGCGACACCATCGGGCACGAGTGCATCGGCGTCGTCGAGGAGGTCGGCCCGGAGGTCAGCGACGTGCGTCCCGGCGACTTCGTGGTCGTCCCCTTCGACCACTGCGACAACACCTGCGCGCACTGCCGGGCCGGCATGCAGTCGGCCTGCGTCGAGCTGTCGATGACCAGCTCGGGGCAGGGCCAGTACGCCCGCGTGGGCCACGCCGACGGCAGCCTGGTGAAGGTCCCCGACGTGGGTGCCTCCGGTCCCGACGCGGCGCTCGTGCCGCACCTCGTGGCGCTCTCCGACGTGATGCCCACCGGCTGGCACGCCGCCGTGGCCGCCGGGGTGAAGCAGGGCGGGACCACCGTGGTCGTCGGCGACGGCGCCGTCGGGCTGTGCGGCGTGCTCGCCGCGGCCCAGATGGGCTCGGAGAAGGTCGTGCTGATGTCGCGGCACGAGCCGCGCCAGGAGATCGGCCGCGCGTTCGGCGCCACGCACGTGGTGGCCGAGCGGGGCCGTGCGGCCGCGGCGGCGGTCAAGGAGATCACCGGGGGCGTCGGCGCGGACGCGGTCCTCGAGTGCGTCGGCACCGACCAGGCCATGGGAACCGCGTTCGCGGTCGCCCGCCCCGGCGCGACGGTGGGCTTCGTGGGCGTGCCCCACGGCGTGGAGCTCCCGGTGCGCCGGATGTTCCAGAAGAACGTCGGGCTGGCCGGCGGGATGGCGCCGGTGCGCGAGTACCTCCCGCACCTGCTCGAGCTGACGCTGACCGGCGCCATCGAGCCGGGCCGGGTCTTCGACCTCACCCTGCCGCTGGACGAGGTGGCCGAGGGCTACCGGGCGATGGACGAGCGGCGCGCGGTGAAGGTGCTGCTCGACGTCGACGGCTCGCTGGGGGCCTGAGGTCGTCGTGCCCGCCCTGGTCCTCGGGCCGCTGCTGCGCCACTGCGACGAGACCTCCGCGACCCTGTGGGTCGAGGTCGACTCCGCCTGCCGGGTGACCGTCGAGGCGGGCGGTCGCCGCTGGAGCACCGGCACCTTCGCCGTCCACGGCCACCACTACGCCCTGGTCGCCCTCGACGGGCTGGCGCCCGGCACGTCGCTGCCCTACACGCTGAGCCTCGACGACGACCCCGTCTGGCCCGAGCCGGGGTCGCCGCACCCGGCACCGGTCGTCCGGACGCTCGACCACGACCGGCCCGTCCACCTGGCGTTCGGGTCGTGCCGGGTCAGCGTCCCGCACGACGCGGAGCACCATGCGGCGTACGGCGTCGACGCGCTGCGCTCCTGGGCGCTCGACGCCTCTGCCGCCCCCAGGGACCGGCGCCGCCTGCCGGACCTGCTGCTGTTCCTGGGCGACCAGGTCTACGCCGACGAGACCAGCGAGGAGATCCGCTCCTTCATCGCGGCGCGGCGCGACCCCGAGCAGCCGCCGTGGTGGGAGCTGCAGGACTACCAGGAGTACGCCGAGCTCTACCGCATCGCCTGGAGCGAGCCGGCCAACCGTTGGCTGCTCTCGACGGTGCAGAGCGCGATGATCTTCGACGACCACGACGTCCGCGACGACTGGAACACCTCGGCCCGGTGGCGCACCGACATGGCGCGCAAGGAGTGGTGGCACGACCGGATCGTGGGTGCGCTGGCGTCGTACTGGGTCTACCAGCACCTGGGCAACCTCTCACCTGCCGAGCGCGAGCAGGACCCGCTCTGGCGGCTCGTGCTGGACCACGACGGCCCCGGCGAGCCCGACATCGGGGCGGCCCTGGACGCCTTCGCCGAGCGCGCGGACGACGACCCGGCGACCTACCGGTGGTCGTTCGCGCGGGAGCTCGGGCCGCAGGCGCGGCTCGTGGTGGTCGACTCGCGGGCCGCACGGGTGCTGGAGCCCGAGCACCGCTCGATGATCGACGACGAGGAGATGGCCTGGCTCGACGCGCAGCTGCGAGGCGACGTCGAGCACCTGCTCGTCGGGACCTCCCTTCCCTACCTCCTCAGCCCGGGCCTGCACCACGTCGAGGCCGTGGTCGAGGCGTTGGCCGAGGGAGCCCTGGGGCGCCCCGGGCACGAGGTCGGGGAGTGGGTGCGACGCGCGGCCGACACCGAGCACTGGGCGGCCTTCCAGGACGGGTTCCGCCGCGTGGGCGAGATGGTGGTCGACGTGGCGACCGGCGGCCGGGGGAGGGCGCCGAGCTCGGTGGTCTTCCTCTCCGGCGACGTCCACCACTCCTACGTGGCGGAGGCCTGGCCGGCCGAGGAGGCCACGAGGGACCGAGCCGGGAGGACCCGGATCCTGCAGGCGGTCTGCTCGCCGATCCGCAACGAGCTGCCGCGGGTGATGCGTGGGGCGGTGCGCCTGGCCAGCCGCGGGACGGCACGCCCGACCGGGCGCCTGCTGGGCCGCTGGGTCCCAGCCTCTCCGCTGCACTGGAAGGTGACGCAGGGGCCGTGGCTGGACAACCTCGTCGCGGAGCTGGTGCTCGACGGCGACGACCTGCGGATGTGGTGGTCGACCGGGGCCGTCGAGGGCGACGACCACGACCACCCGGTGCTGCGTCGGGTGGCTGCGCTCAGACCGCGGCGCTGACCGGCACGGCGGTCGGCACGGCGGCGGGCTCGCAGCCGCACGAGGCGTCGCACGCCAGGAAGGTGTGCATCGCGTGACCGCAGCGCACGCACGGCCGGTCGTGCGAGAGGTGCTCGTCGGAGCCCTGTCCCCACTGCTCTTGAACGGTGTCCCACATGGTGCTGTCCTTCGGTCCGAACTTCCTGCCTACGACGGTAAGGAACCCATCGGCCGATCCGTGGCAGATCTGCGGTCAACGCGCCGGTCGGGGACCAGGTCGGCCCGAGCGGGGCGGCGGGCATGGCCCGAACGGGCCATCCCTAGGCTGTCCGGGTGACCTCCGCACCCGACCTGCACACGACCGAGATCGGGGACACCGGCGAGCGTGTGGTGTTCCTCCACGGCCTCTTCGGGCAGGGACGCAACTTCACCCAGGTCGCGAAGGCGCTGCAGCCCGAGCTGCGCTCGACCCTGGTCGACCTGCCCAACCACGGGCGCTCGGCCTGGACGGGCAGCGTGGACTACGTCGACGTGGCCGACGCCGTGGCCACCTGGCTGCGGGCGGCGTACGACGGTGAGCCGGTGCACCTGGTGGGCCACTCGATGGGCGGCAAGGTCGCCATGGTCCTGGCGCTGCGGCACCCCGAGCTCATCGACCGGCTGGTCGTCGTCGACATCTCACCGGCGCCCAGCGGGGGAGCGGGGGAGTTCGAGCACCTGCTCACCTCGCTGACCGGGCTCGACCTCGACGGGCTGGAGCGGCGCTCGGACGCCGACGAGCAGCTGGCCGGATCGATCCCGGACGAGCGGGTGCGCGGCTTCCTGCTGCAGAACCTGCGCCGTGAGGAGGGGCGCTGGCGCTGGCAGGCCGACCTCGACCTGCTGCTGCGCGAGCTGCCGACCATCGCCGGCTTCCCCGGGGTCGACGCGACCTTCGACCACCCGGTGCTGTGGATGGGCGGGGAGCGCTCGGACTACGTGCGCCCCGAGCACGAGGCGCGGATGCGCGAGCTCTTCCCCACGACGTACACCGTCACCGTCAAGGGCGCCGGTCACTGGGTGCACTCCGAGCAGCCGGAGGCCTTCGTCTCCGCGCTGCGCTACTTCCTGCTGGCCGACTGACCGCTCAGCCCGCCCGCTCCGCTCTGGAGCCGGGGGCCCGCTCGGTGGGGTGGGCGTGAGCGCCCAGGCGCCGGGTAGGAAGGGAGCATGCAGACGCGAGAGATCGGCAACGACACCGTCGGCCGGGTCACGGTGGGCGCCGTGGGCCTGGGCCTGATGACCTTCGACCAGACCGGGGCGCAGCCCCGCGAGCAGCTCCTCGACACCGTGCGTGCGGCCCTGGACGCCGGCGTGACGCTCTTCGACACCGCCGACGCCTACGGGCCCGGCGAGGAGAAGGGTTCCGACGCGCAGGGTGAGAACGAGCGGCTCATCGCCTCCCTGCTCGCCGAGCTCGGTGTGCGGGACCAGGTGTTCCTGGCGACCAAGGCCGGGCATGTGCGCACCGAGGGCGGGGGCTGGGACGTCGACAGCTCCGCGACCCACCTGGAGTCCGCGGTGGAGAAGAGCCTCGAGCGGCTCGGCGGCGACCACATCGACCTGTGGCAGCACCACCGCCCGGACCCGAAGGTGCCCTACGAGGAGGTCGTGGCGACCCTCAAGCGGGTCCACGACGCCGGCAAGGTGCGCATGGTCGGGCTCTCGAACGCGAACCCCGAGCAGATCCGGCTCGCGCACTCGGTGCTGGGCGACGCGCTCGTCAGCGTGCAGAACCAGTTCTCACCCGCCTTCCGCTCCAGCGCCCCCGAGATCGAGGTGTGCGCCGAGCTCGGCCTGGCGTTCCTGCCGTGGAGCCCGCTGGGTGGGCTCAACAGCGCCAAGGGGCTCGGCGACGAGCACCCCGCCTTCGCGGAGATCGCCGCCGAGCGCGGTGTGTCGCCGCAGCAGGTGGCGCTGGCCTGGGAGCTGGCCCAGGACCCCTGCGTGATCCCGATCCCGGGTGCCAAGCGTCCGTCCTCGATCACCGACTCCGCCGCGGCGGCCGACCTGGAGCTCGGCGCCGAGGAGCTGGCTCGGCTCGACGCCTCCTGAGTCCGCCGACCGTCGGGGCGGCTCAGAGCGGGCGCTTGAACCCCTTGTGCGAGGCGGTGTAGCCCAGCCGCTCGTAGAACCGGTGGGCATCGGCGCGGGCGGAGTCCGTGGTCAGCTGCGCGAGCGTGGCGCCACGGGCCCGCCCGTGGTCGTGGGCCCACTCCAGCATCGCCGCGCCGAGCCCGAGGCCGCGCAGGCCCCTGGCCACCCGCACGCCCTCGACCTCGAGCCGGGTCGCGCCGGCGCGGGAGAGCCCCGGGATGATGCTCAGCTGCATGGTGGCCACGACGGTCCCGGCGTGGTCGCGCACGACGGCGAGGAACTCGCCCGGGTCGCGCGCGACGGCGTCGTACGCCGCTTCGTACCGCACCACGTCGTCGACCTCGCGCGCCCCGCTGATGGGGTCGTCGGCCAGCAGCGCCACCACGGCGGGAACGTCCGTGCGCCGGGCGCGCTGCAGCCGGAAGCGCCAGCCGCCCACGTCCAGGACCCCGCCCACCTGCTCGGCCGCCTCCTCGCGCAGCCGCTCGACCAACCTGTCCAGCCAGCGGCCGACACCGGCGCGGGCCGGGGGAGTGTCGGGGTAGCGACAGCGCAGGTGCAGCCCGGACTCGTCGAGGACGAACCAGAGCATCACGCCGTCGGTGAGGATCGACGCCCCGAGGTACTGCGCCTCGAGGCCGACGGAGTCCACCCGCACCGGCAGGCGGCGCAGGTCGAGCCAGGAGATCGCGAACATGCCCGGCGCCTCGGGCATCCCGCCCCAGGGCTCCAGGACGTCCTCCAGCGGCCAGGAGCCGAGGCGCACGGCCTCCTTGACGGCCTCGGCGCAGGCGGTCGGGTCGGGGTCGGGTGACTCGAGGACGGAGTTGGTGATGAACCAGCCCACCGAGTCGTGCCAGGTGGCGTCGTAGCGGCTGTGGACGGGGAAGACCGCGCGCAGCGGCTGGTCGGCGACCTCACGGGTCACCTCGGTCATGGCGGCGACGACGAGGGAGAGCGTGGAGACGCCGAGCTCCTTCGCGCGGACGCCGAAGGCGCCGCTGTCGTCGACGTCGAGCACGTCGCGGACCTCGACCCGCTCCGGTTGCGGGCCGTCGGACTCGCCCAGCGGCATCGGGAAGCGCGGCATCACCTGGCCCGACGCCCCGAGCACCTCCGCCCACCGGCGACGCACGTCCTCCGGTGCGCGGGGAGCGGGCGTCGAGGGCCGCCAGCAGGTCGCGGACCACCACGAGCATGGACCACATGTCGACATGGGAGTGGTCGGCGGCGACGACCACGGTCGGCCCGTCCGCGGTCTCCAGCACGCACAGCCGGTGCGAGGGAGCGGCGTACGACGTGCAGCGGCTGTCGAGGACGTCGCGCAGCGCCTCGTTGACCGGCTGACCCGCCGGGATCGGGTGCTCGACCCAGCGCCCCTCGCCGATCTCGACCTCGTGCAGGCCCGGTCCTGCATCGTCGGTGCCGGTGCTGGCGTCGGGGACGAAGACGGTGCGCAGGGTGCCGTGGCGCTGCACCACCGCGCGCCAGGCCTCGGCGAGGTCGGAGAGCTCGCGCTGGCCGGTGAGGCGGAAGGAGAGCGCCATCCAGGAGCCGGCCCGGTCACCGGCGCCCACGTGGCGGCGCTGGTCGAAGGAGACCGGCAGGGGGGCGCCCGGGTCGCCGACCTGGAGGTCGTACCCGACCAGCCGCCCGAACGGGAGCCTGAGATGCGCCACGTTCGTCAGCCGCATGCGCCGTACTCTAGGGCCACCGTCCTCCGGGTCCTGCCGCCGTCGCCGGGATCCCCGCCGTGTTGCGAGCCGACCAGGAGACCGCCGTGCCGACCGTCGACGTCCGCCCCTTCGAGGTCCGCCCCTTCGAGGTACCCGGTGCCGTGTGCTGCGGCTGCTCGACCACGTCTTCCCCGACGAGCCGGTGCACGGCGTCGGCCCGTCGATGGGGTGCGCGACCCTGCTGCACGCGATCACCCGGGCGCCGGAGCGGTTCTCCGCGCTCACGCTCGTGGTGCCCTCGACCGCCTGGGAGACCCGGCAGGCCAAGGCCGCCGACTACCTCGCTGCCGCGGACCTCGTGGAGCAGCGGGGGATGGCGGCGTTTGTGGAGGCCGGACGGCTCGCGCCCCGGCCGCCCGCGACCGTCGAGGCGCCCGAGACGGTCCCGGACGTGCGCGAGGACCTGCTGCCGGCCCTGCTGCGGGGTGCTGCGTCGACCGACTACCCGCCCCGCGAGGCGGTGGCCGGGATCGCGGTGCCGACCGCGATCCTCGCCTGGACCGAGGACCCGGCCCACCCGCTGTCGACCGCCCAGGCGCTGCACGACCTGATCCCCGGCTCGCACCTCGTGGTCGCCGCGACGCCGGCGGACCTGTCCACCTGGCCCGGGCGGCTGCACGACCAGGTGGTGGCCGTCAGCGGGCGGGAGGGCTGAGCCGGCCGGGTTCGGCTGAGCTCTGCCGGGCTCAGTCGGCGGGCTGGCACACCGGGCACCAGAAGATCGACCGGGCCGCGAGCTCGCCGCGCTGCACCGGCGTACCGCAGCGACGGCAGGGGAGTCCCGCCCGGCCGTAGACGTAGTGGGCGTCGATGCGGCGGACCCTTCCCGCTGGGCGCCCTCGGTCCTCGGGCTCGGTGGTGACGATGCGACCGGCGCGGACGCCGGCTCTCAGCAGGACGACCAGGTCCTCCCAGACCGCCTGCCAGAACGGCCTGGCGACGTCGCGCCCGGCCGTCCAGGGCGAGATGCCCGCCCTGAGCAGGACCTCGGCGCGGTAGACGTTGCCCACGCCCGCGATGACCGACTGGTCCAGCAGCAGCGTGCCGGCCGGGGCGCGACTGCGGCCCACCCGGTCCAGGAATCGGTCGACGTCCGCACCCCGGCGGAGGGGATCGGGGCCGAGCCGCGCCGTGCGGGACTCGACCTCCGGAGCGGTGAGCAGCTCGCAGGCCGTGGGTCCGCGCAGGTCGAGCCAGTGCCCACCTCCCACCAAGCGCAGCCGGAGCGCGCCACGGGGCTCCGGCGGCGTACCCGACCCGTCGCGGAACTTCCCGTACAACCCCAGGTGCACGTGCAGGACGTGGTCGCCGTAGTCGTGGAAGAGGTGCTTGCCCCACGCGTCGGTGCCCAGCAGGACGGCCCCGTCGATGACGGCGGCGCCGTCCTCGAACCGCCCCTGGGGGCTCGACGCGGTCACCGCGTGGCCGCGGAGCAGGCTGCGGTGGCGACGGGCGAGTCGGTGGATCGTGTGGCCTTCGGGCACGCGTCCATCGTGCCGGTGTGTCCGTCACCCGACCGGGTCGGCTGATGGCAGGCTGGCCGCATGGCCGGCTACTACTCCTGCATGGCGTGCGGGCACGAGTTCGACCCGATCGCCACCCGATGGTTCTGCCCGCAGTGCAAGTTCAAGGCGAACTGCTGCGAGGGCGAGCCGCTCTGACCTGGTCGGAGCGCGGCCTCCCTCGAAGCGTCATCGATCTGTCGTCGAGACCCCTTGTTTTCGAACGTACGTTCGAATAGACTGAGGCATGGACTCGGCCACCGCACCCCACGACCTGATCGCCCGGGTCCGTGAGCGGGTGCGGGACCTGGAGTCCCTCGAGCCGGGGGAGCGGGACGTCTCGGCCGTCGACCTCATCGACGAGATGGAGTCGCTGAAGAACGCCGCGGCCGCCGCCCAGGCGCGTGCCTCGCACCTGCTCGAGCAGAGCCGGGTGGCCGAGCGCGCCCACCTGCCGGCGCCCAAGCGCGACCGTGGTGTCGCGACCGAGGTCGCCCTGGCACGACGCGAGTCACCGCACCGCGGGTCGGTCCACCTCGGGCTGGCAGGCGTGCTGGTGCGCGAGCTGCCGCACACGCTCGCCGCGATGGAGGCGGGTCGGTGCAGCGAGTGGCGGGCGATCCAGATCGCGCAGGGCACCGCTTGCCTCTCGCTGGAGGACCGCCAGCAGATCGACACCGAGCTGATGGCCGATCCGGCCACCACCGAGGGCTGGGGTGAGCGGCGGTTCCGGGCCGAGGTCGACCGTCGGGCCTACACCGCGGACCCGTCGGCGGCGCTGGCCTCGGGCGCGACCATTGTCACCAACAAGCGTGAGCTTGCGGCGGACGACTACTTCACCGGGCTTTTCGAAACCGCGCTCGACGAGGGCGAGTTCATCAAGGCGGTGAAGTTCCCGATCCCGGAAAAGGCGGCCTACATCAAATTCGAACAGCCCGCCTCGCGCTTCGCGCTGGTCGGTGTGTTCGTGGCCAAAGGTGCGAATGGCGTGCGCGTCGCTGTCACAGGTGCGTCGGAAGGCGGCGTGTTCCGCTGGACCGAAGCCGAACAGGCGCTGTCGTCGAACTTCTCGGCCTCGGCTCTGGACGGGTTGACGGTGTCTGCCGACAACATGATCGGGGACATCCACGGCTCGAAAGCTTATCGCGCCCATCTCGTTGGCGTGGTCACCAAGCGAGCCGTCAACGCCTGCTGAACGTCTGCTAGGGGATAACCGCCCCTCTTTGGGCGATCCACCCCGGCTGCTATGCAATAACACCGTGTCCCGAAAGGGGCGCGGTTTTTCCTTTCCGGGCGGGTTTACGCCGGAAATCCAAGGTGTTGGGCGGATCGGCGCCGGGAGGTGATGGGGGATTAATTCTTGCTCTGGCGGAACCCCCATGCCGCCCCCCACGTTCTGTGCATCAAGGCGGCGCGGAACGCGTGCGCCGCAAGAGGAGAATACGACACATGATGAAGAACGCGATGAAATCGACCTCGGTGCTGGCCCTTTGCACCGCGCTCATGGTTCCGCCGGCCTTCGCCCAGGATGCAGCCGCCGAGGCGGAAGCGGATCTGGAAACCTGCGGCCTCGCGGGTCCTTTCCCCTGCGTGCTCGAAGATGGCACCGAGATCCAGAACGCCATGGAATTGGCCAAGGCCAAGATCATGGGCACGGATGAAGAACAGCAGGCGGCCGATCCGGCCGAGCCCGCTGAACCCGCCACCGCCGAAGCTCCGGCGGACCCCGCCACGCCCGCCGAACCGGGCGAACAGGCCGCCGATGCAGCGGGCAATGCGCCCGCCGCCGTCGAAGAGCCGGTCGAGGAAGCTGCCGAGGCGGCTGAGCCGGCGGAAGATCCTGTGGAAGCGCCTGTGACCGCCGAGGACATGGCGGCGGAAGCCGAGGCCGAGGTTCAGGCGGAAGCGCCTGTTGCCGAAGCCGAGGCAGAGGTTGAAGCCGAGGCGGTCGCGGAACCCGAAGTGGAGACCACCGAAGCCCCAGCGGAACCCGAGATGGAAGCCACCGATGCC
>LULK01000823.1_pt1 | contig 18389 bp, 16 predicted proteins | sample 728181 | NCBI WGS metagenome assembly LULK01 (sample SAMN03860291, study PRJNA289734) | marine metagenome | biome: seawater column; feature: ocean; material: water; isolation source: Red Sea water column Station 169 - depth 10m | place: Saudi Arabia: Red Sea | collected 2011-10-15 | depth 10 m | reverse complement strand
CCTCGGGTTGCCCGAGGGCAGCACGCCGCCTTAGCTCAGTCGGTAGAGCGAGTCACTCGTAATGACTAGGTCGTCGGTTCGATTCCGACAGGCGGCTCCGCTACAGGCCCCTGACCTGCGGAGACGCGGGCCAGGGGTTTCGCGCATCCGGGGATGGCGCGTCCGGAGTGTGTGCATCGCACCTGCCGCGTCACCCGCACTCCGGTCAGCGACACGGTGACCTCGGAATGGTGGCTCGGCTCGTCATCCCTGCTCGAGGCGCGCGGTCACTACCCGGTGCGTCCCCTCGCCGTAGGCCACGATCCGGGCCTCACGCACGCCGGTAGGGGTGGTGCGCAGGGTGATGACGGCGGCGTCGACGGCGTCCTCAAGGGGCCAGGCGTAGACGCCGGCGCTGATGAGCGGGAACGCGACGGTCTCGGCGCCGACCTCGTCGGCGACCTCGAGGCAGCGGCGGTAGCAGGAGGTCAGCAGTTCCCGGTCGGTCTCGCCGCGGGAGTGGTTGGGGCCGACGGTGTGGATGACCCACCGGGCTGGCATCCGGCCGGCGGTGGTCCAGCCGGCGTCGCCGGTGGCGAGGCCGTGGGGGAAGCGGCGTACGCAGTCGGCGAGCACGTCGGGGCCGCCGGCTGCGTGGATGGCGCCGTCGACGCCTCCGCCGCCGCGCATGCGGCGGTTGGCGGCGTTGACGACCGCGTCGACGTCCTGGGTGGTGATGTCGCCTCGGACGGCGACGACCTCGGCGTACGGCATGGTCACCAGCTCTCTCTCGTCACGGGTTCGCCGCAGGCGGGGCACAGCACGGTCTCGCTCGGTTGGCCGGGCTCGGTGTGGCCGCGGGTGCCGCAGAAGTCGCAGACCCACCGTTCGAGTTCCATGGCTGCATCTTCAGCCACAGCACCGACAACGCGCCTAGGTTGGCGCCATGGCGCGCTGCATTCCGGAGGAGCCGACGTTCGTCACGGAGTCTGAGCGGCAGGTGTGGGAGCGGCTGCGCGACGGGCTGCCGGGTGACTGCGTGGTGATGGCGAACGTCCGGCTGACCGACGAGGTGAAGGACCACGAGATCGACCTGTTGGTGCTGGTCCCGGAGGCGGGGTTCGTGTGCTTGGAGGTCAAGGGAGGGTCGGTCTGGCTGGAGGACGACGGGTGGTGGATCAAGCGCGGCGAGAAGGTCGAGCGGTGCGACCCGGTGACGCAGGCGCGGGAGGGCAAGCACGCGGTCAGGCGGTACGTCGAGGCCGACCCGCGGTGGGGGTTCCACGACCGCGGTGACATTGCGGACCTGCCGGAGCGGGTGCGGACCAACGGGTGGGGCCTGGCGCACGGGCGGTGGACGCCCAACCACGACGACGTCGAGCTCGTGGCGGAGATCCTGGCGGGGCGGTCGCGGCCGTCGTACGACGTCAACGCCGACGCCGAGGAGCGCGCGGCGACCGCGGACCGGCTGACGCAGGAGCAGATGGTGATCCTGCAGGTCACCCGGCTGCTGCGCCGGGTCGAGGTGCGCGGGGGAGCGGGCAGCGGGAAGACGGTGCTGGCGCTGCAGAAGGCCAAGGACCTCACCCGCGGGGTGGGGGAGGGGGCGCGACGTGAGCGGGTGGCGCTGCTGTGCTACTCGATCGGGTTGGCGGAGTACCTCAAGCGGGTCGTCGCGGGGTGGGACCGGCGGCACCGGCCGGCGTTCGTGGGCACGTATGAGGAGCTGGGCCGGCTGTGGGGTCTGGAGATGGGCTCCGAGGACGACCCGGCGTTCTGGGAGTCCGAGCTGCCGCGGCTGATGGCCGAGCAGGCGGCCGGTCTGGCGGAGGGGCACCGGTTCGACTCTGTCGTGGTCGACGAGGCGCAGGACTTCGCCGACTCGTGGTGGGCCTCGGTGCTGGGGGCGCTGCGGGACGAGGAGGCCGGTGGGGTGTTCGTGTTCAGTGACGAGAACCAGCGGCTCTTCGCGCGGTTCGGTCGCCCGCCGGTGCAGCTGGTGCCGCTGGTGTTGGACCACAATCTGCGCAACACCAAGCAGATCTACGACGCGTTCGGCCCGCTCGCGCCCTCGCGGATGCAGGCCCGGGGCGGGTCGGGCGCCGATGTGCGGTTCGTGGCCGCTGCCAGCGAGGACGCCATCGACGTCGCCGACTCCCAGGTCGAGGCGTTGATGGACGAGGGCTGGGACCCCTCGCGGATCGCGCTGCTGACCACCGGCCACCGCCACCCCGAGCAGATGGCACAGGTCGAGCGGCACGGGAAGGTCGCCTACTGGCGGTCGTTCTGGGAGGGCGAGGACGTCTTCTACGGCCACGTCCTGGGCTCGAAGGGCCTCGAGCGCGCGTGTGTCGTGCTGTGCGTCAACGAGGCCGGCGGGCGGGACCGGGCCCGGGAGCGGTTGTACGTCGGGATGTCACGCGCCACCGACGTGCTCGTCGTGGTCGGGGACCCCGAGGTCGTGCGGCGGATCGGTGGGGACGAGGTCTCGCGGCGGCTCGGGATCTCGGGGTGACGACAGGCGAGGAGCGCCCGGAGTCTGGGTCGCTCAGGATCGGGACCTGGAACCTCGACGGTCGCTCGGGTCCGCGGCAACGCGACTTTCTGGCCTCCCTGGGGTGCGACGTCCTGCTGCTGACCGAGGTGCCCGAGGGTCTGGACCTGGGTCCGTGGTCGGTGCACCTGTCGGAGGCGGAGATCCGTGAGGGCGTGCGGTACGCGGCAGTGGCGGCGCGCACGCTCGCCCCTGAGCCGTCACCTCATCCGGCCTCAGCGGTTGCCGAGCACGAGGGCTGGCGGTTCTGCTCCTCGGTGCTGCCGTGGCGCAGCAGCGGTGGGGCTGCCCCGTGGTCAGGCGACAGCCAGGCCGAACGGACCGAGGCTGCCTGCCGCGCGATCGCGGGTAGCGGGGTCGACGTGTGGGGCGGCGACTGGAACCACGCCATGCAGGGCACTGACTGGGCCGGCAGCACGGGCGGCCGGGCGGCCATCGAGGACGCCGTGGCCAGGCTGGGGCTCCAGGTCGTCACTGTCGGGCTGCTCGCGGCGGGCGACACACAGGCGAGCATCGATCACGTCGCCGTCTCGCTCGCGAGCGTCGTTGAGCGGGCCGAGCGCGTCGTCGCTTCCGACGAGCGAGGACGCCTCTCCGACCACGACGCGTACGTCGTCCCCGTCCACCTCGCGTTGGGTCATGCTGCAGGTCAGACCTGTGATGCCGCGCAGCACCGCTGGCGTCCCGTCGTCTACGGCCTCCCGACTCCCGAGACCTTCGAAGCCGCCGAGCGAGAAGATGTGTTGCTCGGCGGCTGCGTCTTCTGGGGCGAGAGTGCGCACGAGCGCTGCGCCGACTGCGGCATCGAGCGCTGAGTTTCGGGTCTCGCTGGCTTGCCATCGTGGACGGTAGCCGGGCTGCAAGCATTCCTTCCGCTTGAGGGCGAGTTCACCACGAGGGACTTTCCACCCACCCCCAGCCGTTCGGTCTGAACTTGAAGTCGTCAGGTCGGGGGACGTCAACATCTCGGACATGGCGTGCAACGAAAGCGAGAAGGTGTCCACTTAGCGGGGCCGCGCGGGTGTACGTTGCGTAGAAACTGGTTCTTGTCTCGCAGGCCCAGGCGTGCGCGTTCAGCGGCAGGCAAGCCAGTTCGCAAGAGTCCCCAGGCCTCCTCATGATTGGCGTACGGCGCCTTCACGAGGTGTTCCATCCGGCACTCCGACATCACTCTCCCGAATTGCGGACCGCCACCTGTGACAGAGAAGTAGGACAGGCCGTCCTCGAGGTCCTGATAAGGCCATTGTCGGGTCTTCCACATGTGCCATTCGACGTCGTCTTCGCCGCCCGATCCCGGCTCCATCCAGGGAACCGAATGCATCAACACCATGTCACCAACTCCTCGTCGGGATGCCTGAGCGAATGATGTGCCGCAGCGAGTTGCTGTGTCTTTGCTTTGCGAGTTCCCGCCCACTGAACGGAGAGTGCACGGCGTCTAGTCTGATCGAATGGAGCCGCTGTACGACGGCCGCGTCGGCCTCAAGGTCGCCGACACGGTGCGCGGGGCGTGGGCGCTGCCTTCGCACGAGCGCGTGTCGGTCGGCAGGTTGCCGGGCGCCGGCATCCACATCCCCGACTCGTGGGTGCCGAGCCGGTTGTGTCGGTTCCTGCCCTACGAGCAGGGGTGGTTGGTGCAGCTGGGGCGGGCGCGAGCGACGATGCGTAGCAAGTACCTCGACGACGTCACGTTCCGCGGGCGCACCATCGTGGCGTTGCAGCCGGGTCAGTCGCTGATCGCGTTCCCCGAGCTCGACGACTATGTCCGGATCGCCGTGGTGATCGGGGCTGGCCAGGGCGAGGGGTTGCCCCTGGCCAGCGATGCGGAGGGTGTCTCGCGCGAGCCCGAGTTCCGCACCGCCTACCCGGGCGCCAGCGCGTCGCTCACACCCATGCAACGGCGGGTGATGGCCGTGACCTTCCACCACCTGATGACCGAGCAGCCCCCGCCGTCCAATCTCGCCGCGGCGGCCGCCGCCAAGCTCGGGACGACCGAGGCCAACGTGAAGGTCACCCTCGGTGCGGTGCGGAAGAAGGTCAACGACGAGCGGTGGATGAACCTGGAGAAGAACGACCAGCTCGGCCACTACCTCGTCCGGCTGACCCGCACGATCACCTGGGACGACCTGCCTCCCGAGCTCCAGTGAGCCGATTACCTGGGTAAGGGCCCGTTGAGGGCGCCTCGGCGCACTGTTCTCCCGTCGGCCCACCCGGGGCCGGAGAGAGGAGGCAGCGATGATCGAGCTGCACGTGGGCCGCGGGGTCACCCGGGGCGCGATGACGGTGTTCCCGCTGTGGAGCGCCACCAGCGGCTACCGCCGCTACACGATGGGCGGCCGCGGGCTGCACGTCACCGAGTCGCCCGACGGGCCGCAGGTCGAGACCCTGATGGTCGGCAACGTCGAGGACCGGCCGGCGCTGGTGCTGGAGGGTCAGCTCTTCGAGGGCGGCTGGCAGCACCGGATGTCGCGGCACTCGCTGATGGTCGGCGTGCACCAGCAGGTGCCCGTCGAGGTGGCCTGCGTCGAGCAGGGCCGCTGGGGCGGCACCTCGACACAACACTCGCGGGGACGCCGGGCGACGCCGTACGTCGCGGACTCGGTGCGCCGGGGCCACGACGTCCAGGGGGAGGTGTGGCGCCGGGTCGCCGAGCACACCCGCGGCTTCGAGGGGCTGTCCACCGACAGGCCCGCGCCACTGGCCGTCGGCCAGGACAGCGCCGAGGTTCTCGAGCGCTGGCTCGGCCGCCCGGCCTAGGGTCCGCACAAACATCAGAAACGGGCGCGCAGGCGCTTCGACGCCCCGGACGCAGGCTGGCGGCGCAACCCGCGGCGTACCGAGCCGGCCGGCATCGCCGAGCGCACCCGCGGCGCCAGCGAGCACCTCGACGCCGCGTCCCTGACGTGGCAGGGCCACCACGTGCACACGCGGATCACGCACGTCCAGCACCCGCTCCTGGTCGGAGTGGGACGATGAGGCTCACGTCGGCACAGATGGACCGCGCCTGCGGCGTCCTGCTCGCCTCGGCGGTGGGGGACGCGCTGGGGGCGGGCTACGAGTTCGGCTCGGCGGCGTACGACGGGTGGCCGGCGATGATCGGCGGCGGGCTCGGCGGCTTCGCTCCGGGGGAGTGGACCGACGACACCGCGCAGGCGGTCGCGATCGCCCGGGTCACCATGACCGGCGCCGACCTGCGCACGACCGAGGCGCTCGACGCCATCGCCGACGGCTTCTGCGCGTGGTACGCCGGCGGGCCGGCCGACGTGGGCATCCAGACCTCCCACGTGCTCGGACTGGCCGGCCGTGACGCCACCGCGGCCCAGCTCGCGGCGGCCGCGGCGACGGTGCACGAGCGCAGCGGCGGTCGCTCGGCCGGAAACGGTTCGCTGATGCGCACCGCTCCCGTGGCTCTGGCGCACCTCGACGACCCGCCCGCGCTGGTCGAGGCTGCTCGGCTCGTGAGCGCGCTGACCCACCACGACCCGATGGCCGGCGATGGGGCGGCCCTGTGGTGCCTGATGATCCGACACGCGGTGCTGCACGGCTCGTTCCCGACGGCCGGGGACGTCGTGCCGCTCCTGGACGGCTCGCACGTCGAATGGGCCGCGATCCTCGCCGAGGCGGAGACGAGGCCGCCGTCGGCGTTCGCCGAGAACGGCTGGGTCGTCGGCGCCCTCCAGGCCGCGTGGTCCGCGATCACCCACACCTCCGTGCCCGAGGCGATGCCGTGCCGCCACCTGCAGGACGCGCTGGCCACCGCCATCGGGATCGGCCACGACACCGACACGGTCGCGGCGATCGCGGGAGCGCTCCTCGGCGCCCGCTGGGGAGCAAGCGCGGTGCCGCAGGAGTGGCAGGCGCCGCTGCACGGCTGGGGCCTGCCGCTGGCCGGGCACGAGTCCGGTGCGTCGGCGCTCGTGGCGGCGGCGATGCTGGCTGTGCGCGGCGGCCGCCCGGACGGGCGCGGGTGGCCGACGGCCGCGCGGGTGGAGTACGCCGAGTGGGAGGCCGCCGGCACCTGCGTCCCGCACCCGCTCGTCCGCGACGTGTGGATCGGCGACGTCCGGGGTCTCGACCGGCTGCCGGCCGAGGTCGATGCGGTGGTGAGCCTGTGCCGGGTGGGCGGTGACCAAGCGCTGGATCTGGTCAGCCACCAGGTGCGACTGCTCGACTCGGTCCCGGCCGACAACCCCAACGTCGACTTCGTCATCGACGACGCGGCGCGCACAGTGCTGCGCCTGCGCGACGCCGGGCACCGGGTCTACCTGCACTGCGTGGCCGGCCAGAGCCGCACGCCGACGGTCGCTGCCCGCGTCGCGGTGCTCGACGGCGTACCCCTCGAGCGCGCGCTGCGCGAGGTCACCGCCGTCCTCCCCGGCGCCCGGCCGCAGGGCTGGCTCCTCGACTCCCTGCGTCGCCTCGACGCCTCCACGAACGGATCACCCTCATGAACCCCACCCACGCCAACATCAGCCAGGTCGCCCCGCGGTTGTGGATCGGCTGGGACCCGATCGAGGCTCAAGACGCGATCCGCCGGGCTCGCCCGATCGCGTGCGTCGCCTACGCCGAGGACGCTCTGGACTGGTGGTTGCGAGCCGCTGGCGCGAGCCGTGCGGCTCCGGACGCGGTGCGGCCCCGGCTGGGGTAGGGCGCGTGAGATCGCGACGGCTCGCGCGCTCAGGAATCTCGCAAGGCAGTGTCGATTGCGATGCATGACGCCACCGCGAGAGTGCGGAGAGGCCCTTGCGGAAGGTCGGAGATCTCGGCGACGTACTTGTCCCGCTTGCTGTCGCGGAAGAGCGAAGTCGCCAGGCCACCACGACCCCGGGTGATGCGGGCGACCTCCGACCCCAGGCCATCCTTCACGGCAAAGTCCCAGGTGCTCCATCCCTCGCCTTCGAGCGTGGCGAGATCTTGGCCCTGCGACTGGAGTACGAACTTGACGTTCCCGACGATGCCCATGGACTTCTGGACGACCTGACCTATCAGTTGCCCACTGGCATCGTGCACCGTCACCGTCGACTTCACGACGGCCGCAGACCGCGTGATCTGAAGGACGAGTCGACCGTGCTGATCCAAGACCCTGAGACGTCGACGTCGATGGCGAACAGTGGGCGTCACAGCGGCCCTGAGCACGCCCGGACCCAGTTGCTGCACGGTTCCGAGGGTGACCCCGTTCCGGTCGTAAACCAGGTACTCGGATCGGCTGTCGAAGACTTTGGGCTTCTGGTTCACCACCAGCACGGGCTCGGTGAACAACGTGCCGCCGCCCGACCGGCCGTCCAGCACACCTGCCCGCTCAACATCGCGCCGGACGCTCGCCTTGCCCACGGCGGGTCTCGCATCCGGTACGGGAGCATCGGTGCCCTGGAGACCGCGGGACGACACGTGCTCTGTCCATCTCCCCCCCCATCCCAGTAGCGCAAGTCGTGCCGGCCGAAGGGATCCGGGTGCCAGCTCGGAGGTGAAAGACCGGTCATGCTCGGCACGTTAGCGCCCCGGCTCAGCGGGTGCTCGCCTGATGTTGGGAACGTTGAGACAGCACCATGTAGGCCCGCGTCAGGCGGCCGCGAGGTGCTGCTCGACGAGGTCGGGGTCGTGCCACCACCCGTCGGGGTCGTGGAAGTTCCACCACTCGTCGGAGCGTGAGATCGGGTCGGGCGGGACCTCGGCGGGGTTGTCGAGGTAGCGAGTGCCGGTGGCGTCGCGCAGGTGGATGCCGCCGTGGGGGTCTCGCCAGAGGTGGATGCCGGGGAAGGGTTCGCGGACCTGCCAGCCGCCGTGGGTCTTGAGGCGGTGGTGGAAGGTGTGGAGGGGGCCGAGGTTGGCCACGTCGGTCGCGCCGCCGCCGGGTTCTCGGGACCAGGGGATCTCGTGGTCGATCTGGACGTGGCGGCTGGTGGAGGCGGCGTGGCCCCAGGGGAAGGTCTCGACGGGGTGGCGGAGCTGGACGGCTCGGCGGTGTCGGGCGGGGACCTCGTAGGCGTCGACGGGGGCGAGTCCGTCGATGTCGAGGACGGGGAGCACCTGGACGTGGGTGTGGGGGCCGAGGACCTCTCGGAGCCAGGTCTCGGACACGGCTCCGTGGCCGTCGATGCGCGCGACGTGGTCGAGCGGCTGGCCGGTCTCGTCGTGGTCGCGGCCGGGCGGGACGGTGATCTGCTCACCGGTCTCGGGGTCGGTGTGGTGGGTGCCGCCGTAGAGGTGGACCACCAGCGTGGTCGCGGGCAGCAGGCCGCGCACGTCCAGCTCGGCGAGGTCGGGCAGGTCGGAAGTGGAGTCGGAGCCTTTCGTGGCGAGTCCTCCGGCGAGCAGCGCGACGGCGTGGACGCGGAGGTCGTCGGCGGTGGGCGCGTCCTCGGCCTCAGTCACCGAGGCCGGCAGCGTCTGCTCGATGCGGGAAGCCAGCGTGGTGATCGCGGCGTCGAGGGCGTCGATGATGGGCAGGGGTGCGCGGATCATGAAGATGGCCATGCCGGCTGCCTGGTCGCCGGGCAGCGGAGTCAGCTTCTTGGCGAAGCGGGCGCGGGCGGCGCGTTCCTCGCGTTCGCGGGCGAGGTGGGGCGCGGCGACGGTGACCTTGCCGGCCACGAGGGTCTGGAAACGGGTCCAGGGGATGCGGCCGTCTGCCTGCTCGTGGGTCTCCTCGTCGACCCAGGCTGCCTCGGCCGCAGTGAGGTTGCGGGTGGCCTCGGCGACGTGGATGGCGAAAGTGTCGCGGACCTCGAGGGCCTGGTCCGGCGTGGGTGCCGCGTCCCATCCGGGCCCCGAACTCGGCGGCCGCGAACTCGGTGACCTGAGGGGTCCCCTCCCCGCCGTAGAGCGTGGCCTTCTCCCGCCCGGGCTTGCCCGACTCCGCGGGGTCCAACCGGTCAGCGGGGTGGGCAACGGCCCACTCGTAGGCCAGCGCGAGCAGCTCGGCCCCCGCGCGCTGCATCGCGGTCGCGACGTCGGCGACCCGGTCCAGGACCTGGGTCTCGGAGCGCGCAGCCGGGTCCGCCAGGGGCTACGGCGGGGCAGGGAGCATGGTCACATCGTATCGAACGCGTGTTCGATCGACAAGGGTCGGTGGTCGACCTGTGAGCCACCGAAGAAGGCTGCCGCAGCCAGCCGGCATCGCGAGTCGACTGCCCTCAGCGGGGTCGTCCCTCGGAGTCTTCCGTCAACAGCTCAGGCTCCAAGTTGATCGCCAGGTCGCTGGCGTCGATGTCACGTTCACCCAAGTAGCGCAGCAGGTCCGCCTGCCGCGGCTGACCAAGCACCATCCGGTAAGCGCCGACGGTGCGGAGCAGCCTGCGGAGGGCGTGGCTCTCCTTGCTCAGCGGGAGGGCCGCGACATACCGCTCGATCCGGGCCGGACCCTCGAGCGGTGGGACCCACGACGGGTAGATCTCGCTCATGCCTGCTGGGCGGTCGGCCGCAGCGAGCTCGAACATGGTGGCCCACGGGTTGGCGGATCGGGCCACCTCGCCGCGGGCGCCGTAGACGTAGGCGACGTTCTTCCGCACGGCGTGGCCCTGATATCGGTGGACTCGTCCTTCGCGCTGCTCCAGGTCGACCGGGTTCGCCGGGAGGTTCCAGTGCACGACCGCATGGCTGTACTGGTGGAAGTCCAGTCCCTCCTGGCCTACAGACGTGGAGGCGAGGACGAAGGGCCAGAACGGCGAGTTGTACGCCGCACGGACCTGGCCCTCGCGCATCACGCTCTTGTCGTCCTCGCTGATGCCGCGGCCGAAGCGCACGGCGAGGTGGCTGCGGGTGCGGTGCGTCGTGGCGACGACCTTCTTCGTCCTGATCGACAGGTCATGAAAGGTCTGCGCGGAAGTGCGCAGTGACACCGCCTCGTCGAACTTTCTCGCGACAGCCTCTGCCCACGCTGCGCGATCTCCCTGGTCGCCCATCTGGGCCAGCAGGTAGACATGCTCGTCCAGCACGCTCTGCAGCCCGCCGTGCACACAGTGCATCAACACGCTCTGCCAGTACGCGGCGTCCGCGCCGCCGACGATGCCCATGATCTCTGGCTTGTTGAAGAGGTTTCGCAGGGCCCAGGACATGTCAGCTGCGGCAGCTCGCAGAGCCTTGTCCGCGAATGCCTCCTCGCCACCAGACAATCGGGCCAGGCTACGCAGGGCTGCGTTGCCCGGGCCGCCGATGGCGAGCAGGACGACGACATCCTCAAGGTCACCAGGACGGCGGCCCAAGGTTGTTTCGGCGATCGCGATGGCTTCGGTCCGATGGTCGTCGAAGCCACCATGGTCATCATGTTCCTCGTACTCGAAGCCGTACCCGAGCACGCCCATCAGGTCGGCGTCCTCCCGACGGTCCAGCAGGGCGCCGGCGGCCCAGTACCACCGCTCGTCGACCGGGCCTGAATCGGACCCGGGCGGCAGGGTGTCGAGAAGCAGACGCACGCGACGACGTACCTCGTCCTCGAGCGTCGCCCACGCGAGCGGGAAGGGCCTGCCAAGGTCTCGCGCCACGCCGACAGGGTCACCAGCGCGCGAGAGCGCCACGCTCGGATAGATCAATCCGAGCGTCGGCATTCCTGCGTTGCGACCGTCGGTCCGGTTGAAGGTCAACCTGCCCGAAGGGCGGGTGGCGTCGTACTCCGCATAGCCGCTCGAGGTGCTGCTCTGCCGCGCGAGCTCGCTGATCCGTCGCTCCGCCTCATAGCTGACCACCGTGCTGATGGCCTTCGGCGCAACGGCCCACGAGGAGAAGATCAGCCGCTTCGTGAAGCTCGTCAGCTCCGGATCGGCGTACGGGCCGTCAAGCTCGTAGTAGGGGAGTGACGGCGGGATCCAGACCAGCTGCCAGGCGCCCCGGTCGAGTACATCGGACACGAGCCCGCGCATCTTGGCGTTGCCGGGGTCGATGGCGGCGTACCGGCGGATCTCTTCCCACGCCAGGCGCTGACCTCCGTCGGTCTGCATCGCAGCCACGAGTGACGGATCGGCGGGGTCGTGGTGGAGCAGCTTCTCCTTGACCTTGTACTGCTCCATCAGCTCCAGGACGTACGGAGAGGAGCGCCAGAACTCCAGCAGGTCTTGCCCTCCCACGACGCGCGACACCTGGCTGAGGCGGCGGAAGTCGCGGACGTCGTCCGGGGCGAGGGCGGCGTGGTCCCAGGACCGCTCGCTCACGAAGCCGTCACGGTCGGGCGTGGTGGCCAGTCGCTCGGTGCGACACATGACCCTGCGCAGCAGCCGCTCGGCGCCGTCACGCTCGACCTGTGCCTTCTCCAGATCACCGGCGAAGAGGGCAGCCCGCAGGCGGGCCAGGTGGGTCCGGACCTGTGCCGCACCGTCCGCGCCCGCCAGGAACCGGACGGTGTCGATGAAGTCATCGTAGTGGTCGTCGCCCTCGGGTTCCTCGGGCAGTGTGTACATCTTGAACGGTGTGGCGCTCAGGAGCAGGAGCCGGCAGTCCGCGTGGTCGAAGAGCTCGCGGGCCAGCTCCGCGCCCTCGCCGTCGTCGGACATCAGGTCCTTGAACCGCTGGAACTCGTCCATGATCACCAGGTCAGGCTCGAGCCGCTTCACGGCTGCTCGGGCCAGCGCCCGTCGCAGGCGGCCGATGAGCGCGTAGCGACGACTGCTGAGCTCACCCGAGACGCGGCCGGCGCGGCGGAACTCGTCCACGCAGGCGGAGACCTCGTCCAGGAGTGACATCCCAGCTGTGCCCGGTTCGCGAAGAATGACCGCGAACTCCTCCGCCAGCTCAGGGACGATCGTCGAGTCGTCGTGCTCCTGCACCTTCCGTTTGAAGCCCTCGTGCTTGGCCGAGCAGCGGAAGAAGTGTGTCCAGGGGCCGGGACGCACCGCTGGATCGGCCATCTTCACCAGCCGGTAGAGCAGCACCCGCTCCTCCGCCTTCCCGCCGTTGCTCCTCAGGTTGAATGAGGTGCTCGGGGTGAACGAGACGAAGTTGAGCTTGCGGCCTTCGAGGTGGCTGAGCTGGGAGGCGAGCATCGTGAGCCGGTCGGCCACGTGACGCTCGCCGTCACCGCCGACGCGGAGCTTCGGCAGGTTCTGCCGCGCGATCTGCCCGTTGGAGCAGATGTAGACGACGTCAATGCGGTCCACCTTCTGCCACAGGTGGTCGATGGTCTTCGCAATGACGCCGCGCGCCACCAGCGTCTTGCCGAGACCGACCTCGTCGGCTACGAGGAACCGGCGCGAGGGCGACTCCGGGTCCCAGAGCCGGGCATGGACAGCCTCGACGCTCGCGCGCTGGAAGTCCTTGAGTCCCCTCAGCTCCTGCTCGAGGTCAGGACGTTCGGGCGCCTGTGCAGAACTCATGACTGGGTCGCCTCCCGGATGATCTGCCACAACCTCATGAAGTCCTCGTCCAGGGGCGGCGGCGATCCGTCGTCACCCCGCAGGTCCTCCAGCAGGCGTTGGACCCGTTCGAGGGCGTCGTCGTCACGAGCCGCCGCTCGCAGCAATGGCTCGAGGAGCACGAGGTCGTCGAACCCGGGACCCCCGGCGGACCCTGGGCTCTTGTCTCCATCCGGGAGGTCCGCGCTCCTGCGGAGGAGGTCCTCGGCGCCGAGGTCGCCGAGCAGCAAGGCGAGGTAGGCGAGGACCTTGGCAGGGTCCGCCAGCATCTCCCGCAGCAGGATCCGCAGCCGATCGGTCGGGGCGCCCTCGACCTCGACCAGGATCACGCACTCGCGCAGCAGCTCCTCACCGTCGAGAGACACCGAGGTGGTGACCGCGAGATAGGGGCAGAGCGCGTGAAGTGCCGCACCCCGCCACGAGGGGGCAGAGTCGACGGGGAGGGGCTGGGCGTTGACCAACCCCAGGGGCCGCACCGTCGTCACAGAAGCCAGGCCGTTGGGATCGTGGGGCAGGGTCAGGCGGAGCGCCACGTCGTAGGAGTCGCCTGCCTGTGTCGCGACCAGGGTCGGGCCAGCTTCGGCGAGGGCCGCTTGCCACTGCTCCATCTGGCGCTCGACGTCGTACATCTCGTCCTGGCTCGGCTCGGCCGAGCTGATCTCGTAGGCCTGGGTCAGGTGCGCGAGGCCTCGCTTCTCGTCCCCCAGCACCGCGTCAGGACCACAGGCGTGCCGTGGTCCGCTGAGGACCACGCTCATCTCGACATTGCCTCCGAAGGCCGCTCCCGTGCAGTTAGCCGAGCCGGTCACCACGTGAGCCTGCTTGCCGTCGTCCCAGCAGAGGATCTTGGCGTGCAGACCCCGGGCGGGCACGGTGGTCACCACGTGCTGCGCGTCGTCCCTGTCGTCCAAGACCTCGTCTACGTCGCCGGCGTCGGCCATCGCCTGCAGCACACGCGTCTCGATGCCCGCGCACGCTTCGCGCCCCACCTGCTCGAGGGAGTCGGCCCGGCTCAGCAGGACGCGCCGGCCGGGAGCGCGAGGTAGTTGCCGGACCGCCCCCGCGGTGAGGAAGGGCGAGATGACCAACCATGACTCCGCGCGCTCGGGCAGCGGCCAGGACCCACCGGAGGGCGTCCCCAGCGGGAGCACCTCCGCCCGGGTGAAGGGGGCGGGTACGCCGAGCCGTGCCGTGGCGACGGTGCGGCAGAGGTCGTCCACCAGCGCCCGTCGACCTGCCGAGAGGGGTCGGGTCGTCATGGACAGCAGGTCTTGGACGAAGGTCGCCACGGGAGCGGCGTCCAGGAGGGCCGAGGCGGACGCGTCCTCGTCGCAGACGAGGATCGTGTCCCACGAGCGGTCACCGGTGAGGTTGCGGCTGAGGCAGACGAAGCGGTGGTGCTGGGTCCCCGCGGCGTCGACGAAGCGGAGGACCCAGATCTTGGGGTGGAACGTCGCTCCGGGCGGGGGCAGGACCTCGGCCATGATGCCCTCGGCGAACGCCGCCAGACGCGGGTACGACGGCGGCACGTGCATGCCGGCGGCCTGACACAGCACGACTGTGTGCTCGGCATGGCGACGCACCGACTCCAGCAGCGTGAGGGGGGTGGCCGCGTCGAGCGCGGACGCGTCTCCCTCGGTGTGGTCGTAGGCGGCCATCGCGAGCGGCGCGAGCAGCAGGGAGAAGAGGTCGAGGGTGTAGGTGGTGGCGACTGCTGCGTCCACGCGAAAGCCGGGCGGGGGTCGCAGTGCATCGGTCAGGAGGTGCCGGTCCTCGGGTGCGAGCATCAGAGCACCGCCTCGGCCGGCTGCGGGGCAGCAAGCTGCAGACCCTCGGCGACGTCTGCAAGGAAGGCCTTGGCCACGCCCCACCGGTAGCCCAGCCGGCCCATCCCGGCGCCGGGCGTCCAGGTCTGGCGTGCCTGGGCGTACTGGAGCCTTGCTCGTTTGCCCTTGAGTCGCAGCTCGCGTTCGCGCAGGAGCCGTTGTGCGTCGGCACTCCCGTGCTGTCCGGACTCCACCAGGGCGAACCACCGCTCGACGAAGATGTGGGTCGCCCCGCGTAGACGCGGGTTCTGTTCGCGGACCAGCGACCAGAACGCGGTGCGGTCCCAGCCGTCGAACGTCGCGCTGTCCTGCAGTTCTGACTCCCACGTCTCGAGCTCGACCCGGAACCCGTCGACCAGGTCGTCACGGTCCGCCAGCTCGGCCAGCATCAGGTTGTAGAGCACCGGCGCGCCGTACCAGGCGTGGTGGAGCCGACGGGCTTGGTCCACACGATCCGCCAGGCTCTGGGGCAGCTCCGCCGCGCAGGGGATCTCCCAGACGGTGTCGCCGGTCGCGTCGTGGGCGCGGGGCGCCAACCACGACAAGAGGCTTCCCCCGGGAAGGCGCGCGAAGACCTCCTGGAGGTACGCCGCCTCGCTGCTGGTCAGGTCGAAGGTGCACTCCTTGAGCCACGCCTCGGGTGCTGGCGGCAGCGAGGGGTCGATGCCGAGGTCCGGGCCACCATGGTCCACGTCGCCTTCCACCAGGTCCCGCAAGGTCTGGACCGTCGATCCCGCTCGACGAAGGTGACCCTGCACGCTGCGATCCCACGTCACGATGTCGAAGCGCTGGAGCGCCGGCCAGTAGACCTGGCTCGGCATCGTCTTCAACCTGTCCTGGGCCTGGCTGCCGATCACCCCGGACTTCATGCCGCCGGCGAGGAGTGCGCGGATGAGCCGCACCTCGCCGCTGCGCAGCTCAGCGCGGGCCCGGTCCAGCGGGAGCCCGCGGCGCGCGACGTCCTTGACCAGCCACGGGATGAAGAGGAGGTAGCGGACCCTCGTGTGCAGCACCGAGGTGCCAGGGAACAGGGTGTTGGAGAAGCTGTCCCTGATGGGGCCGATACCGAGCTCGTCGACGCTCGACTCGTCCTGGAAGAGCTTGATGACCTCGGTCATCGCCGCCCGCTGAGAGTCGTCCTGGTCGAGCCAGCCGAAGGTCGAGCTCACGCCTGATCTCCCTCGATGGCGTTGACGACCTGGATCTCAAGACCGAGCGAGGTGGCGATGCGGTCGAGGAACTTCGTCGACGTCACGAACCACTCCGAACCCGCCCGTCGCGTGCGGCCCGCAGCGTGGTCGGCGTCGCGCAGCCAGGCGTGGAACTCCTTCTCCACAGCAGCGGACGCTTCCGCGGGGTAGATGCGGAGCAGGATAGGGTCTTCTGGCAAGGCTGTGAGCCGCCCGGCCGACTCCGCGCGGTAGTGGGCGTCCTTCGCGGAATGGCCGACCTTCAACAGAGTCTTGCCGGTCTCCTCGTCGACCGGGTGCTTCAGGTAGTGCGGCAACGTGTAGACGTAGATGCCAGGCTTGCCGACCTTCTCGGCCTGCTCCGTGTTGGCGACTGCCTTGGTGACCTCCTGGGCCTCAGCCTCGGGGTCCTCGGCGCGACTCCGCACCGTGGCCTCGAACTTCTCCAGGTCGCTGCGCAGCTGGGGATCGAGATCGAGATTCTTGAGCCAGCTGCGCAGCTTGGCGGCCACGCTGCGCGCCGCCCATGCGCTCTCCGGCACCTTTCCCGAGACGATCGCGTTGATCTGGAGGCGGTAGTTGTAGACGAAGGCGGGACCCTGGTTGCCCTCGGCTTTCGCGATCTCCTGCGGAGCCATGCCGTCGCGCTCGTAGCGGTAGATGCGACCCATCAGTGAGTCGTCGGCCTCCAGGATGGTGCGGATCAGGGCCTCACGGTCGTAGCCGGTCGACGGCGCCGGCTGTGTTTCCGCGGTCAGGGCCTGCGGTGCGGTGCCCTCGTCAGTCATCGTCTGCTCCGTCCTTGGTCGGCAATGCCCACGTCGCAGGCGGCGGGCCGAAGATCTTGCGGGCCGATCGTGTGGCGAGCCGGCCGAAGAGGTGGTTGCCACCGGCGCCCAGGCCCGCGCCGATGCCCAGCGGCACCTGCTTGCTCAGCACAAGCACACCCTGCTTGGTGCCGTACTTGGTGATGAAGCGTGGCCCCAGCACCCTGTTGGCGGCGTTGATCGCGGTCATCGGCGTCCGCTCCACGATGAGCCGGGCCCAGTACGGCGCGGTGCGGGGGATGGTCGCCTCCAGGGCGGTGATCGCGCTGTCCCCGAGCAGCACGGTGAGGACGAGCAGCTTGCGGCGCTCGACATCCTCGGGGTCCAGGTCGTGGATCTCGGCCAACGACAGCACGTAGAGGGTGGTGGCCTCGGTAAAGGCCAACACATCGGCCAGTGCCGTCGGGACGCCAGCCCCGGGGACGGCTCCTGCCGCGCCGGCGGCGCCGCCGGTCATGGTGATCGCGGCGAGGTAGGTACGGCGGATCCTATTGATCAGGTCGGTGGGGGACTCGTCCGGGTGCAGGCGTCGCAGTCGCTCGACGTTGGCCCGGGCCACCGGTGCCTGCGCGACGAGCGCCTTCTCCAGGCCAGCGGCGACGAGCGCCTTCGGGTTCGGCTTCACCCCTGCTGATCCTTCCTGATCGCCAGCGCCGGGAGGGCGTCGACGATCGACATGGTCTCGAGGCTCACCGTGACGATGCGGGCGAGCAGGTCGATGATGTACCTCGGGTCCGACACTTCCTTCGACCAGTCGTTGGGGTCGTTGACGATGCCGGACGCCTTATCGGTCTTGACCTGATAGCGATCGAGGATCCACTCCACCGCGGAGCGGGAGCCGAGCTGGTAGCGGTACGCCGCCTCGGGGATGCCGGTCAGGGTGATCCGACTGTTGTAGGTCACGGTCGAGCGGTCGGCGACGAGCTTCTTGGTCTCGGGGTCGCGGACCTTGCCGAACGCCATCTTCTGCACGCGGTAGAAGTCGTAAGGATCGGTCCCGGCCGGGGGTTGGGCGTCGAGGCCGTGGAGTGGGTACGGCGTCACCGTTTCGTAGCCCAGGTGCAGCTCGGACAGGTCGCGGCCGGCCTGCACGAACGGCCACGGGTCCTCGACCAGCGGGATCCGGGGCAGCATCTTCTTCAGGTCGGCCGCGTAGGGCTCGCGGTACTCCGGGCTGTGCAGCAGCCCGTAGACGTAGAAGAAGATGTCGTCCTTCGTGATCGAGCCGTACGCCCCGGTGAAGCGCTTGAGCGCCTCGTCGGTGACGTTGTCGATGCGGCGGTATCCGTCGATGACCTCGCCGTCGCCGCCCAGATCCAGGGCGCCGCTCTCATCAACGAGTTCGTAGGTCCACCGAGGAAGAAACTGGCCAGTATCGAGTAGGTGTAGGTCCGGGACGGCGTCGGCTGCGAGCAAACAGAAGTCGTAGTGCGAAGCCGGTCCAGTAACCGCGAATCCGAGATTCGGCAGTTGACCATTCGGGAAGGCCAACGGAATTCGGTAAACCATGTCGTTCATCGTTCGGTCGAAATAGAGGCGTTGTCGAGTGAAGGGGCGATAGGAAGCGACCCGGTAAGCGGCTCTTCGTACTTCAGGTGGGGATGAGGGTGTCGAGTCCTCCGCCGATGAGGAGCATGCGTAGCCGGTAGTTGTCGTAGTTGCGGAAGCCGCGGGCA
>LULK01000492.1_pt1 | contig 18408 bp, 18 predicted proteins | sample 728181 | NCBI WGS metagenome assembly LULK01 (sample SAMN03860291, study PRJNA289734) | marine metagenome | biome: seawater column; feature: ocean; material: water; isolation source: Red Sea water column Station 169 - depth 10m | place: Saudi Arabia: Red Sea | collected 2011-10-15 | depth 10 m | reverse complement strand
CAGAAGTTAGAGTAGCTTATTTCTTAGAATGGCCAAGTCCAAACTTAGAAGACATGATGAAAAAAAACTTCGCTAAAGCTCTTGGTGTACCAGTTAAATGGACAAACTTCACAAATGGTGGAGCAATGACTGATGCTATGTTAGCAGGTGATATAGATATTTCTTACTCACAAGGATTAGTTCCATTTATTAACGCTGTTAAATCTAAAGCACCTATTAAGCTTGTAGATATAGCTATGGAATACGGTATGGGAGGAACAACTTGTGTTACTTCTAATGCCTCTGGTATCACAAAAGCTAACGCTACTGAATTAGAAGGTAAAAAAGTTGCTGTGCCACTAGGTACAATGGCTGAATACGTTTTTGATGAAAGTATGAAAGTCGTTGGTGCAGACAGAAAAAAAATGGATATCATTCAAATGGATCCTGAGGAAGGTGCTGCCGCTCTAGTAAGTGGAGACGTTGTAATGGCTTGTTTATTTGGTGGTAACTCGATCAAAGCTGCAACTGCAGTTGGATCTAGATTACTTACTGTGCAAGAAGCAAGAGATGCTGGAATCTTGGGTATTGATATAACTTCTGTAACTACAAAGTTTATGAAGGAAAATCCAGGAATGCTTAGAACTTTTGTTGAAGTAACTCATGAAGCAAATGAAAGATATAGAAATGGTAAAAGTGATATGAACGCTATGTCTAAAGCTTCTGAAATGAAAGTTTCTGATATGAAAGAAACTCTAAGTGGTTTCAAATTTCTTACGCCAGAAGAGACTAAAGAGTCTATGACCAAAGGAAATCTTGATGCATTCTTAAAAGGAATGGGAACACCAAGAGGAAACGTAGATACTAGTTTCTTACCTTTATAATTTGAAGGTTAAATAGAATTAAATAGGCGCCAATTTTTTTAATTGGTGCCTATTTTTTTTTAAAACTTTATTAAATATTGCAGCTGGTTTCATAAGACCAACATCAGGAAACATCACTTTGGGAAATAATGAAATCAATGGGCCTGGAGTAGATAGAGGTATGGTATTTCAACAGGGTGCTTTATTTGAATGGTTGACTGTTGCGGAAAATGTGAACTTTGGATTGAGAATGAAAAAAAAAGATCCAATTGAAACTGCAAAAAAAGTTGAGGAGTGGTTAGAAATTGTAGGATTAAAAGGATTTGGTAATACTCCTACTTATCAATTATCAGGTGGTATGCAGCAGAGAGTAGCTTTAGCAAGATGCTTAATTAATGATCCTGATTTAATTTTAATGGATGAACCGTTAGGAGCATTAGATGCTTTGACTAGAGAGAAAATGCAATCATTAGTTCTGAAAATTTGGAAAGAAACAGGTAAGACAATTATTTTAATTACACACTCTGTTGAAGAGGCTTTATTACTTGGTGAGAGATTATATGTTATGGCACCTAGGCCAGGTAGAATTCATAAAGAATACAAACTTCCTTTTGCAGAAATGGGCTTAAAAGAAGATTTAAGAGAAATAAAAAAAAATAAAGAATTTTCATCAAAAAGAGAGGAAATTCTATCTATGATTTGGAATATGGAAGAAGAAATTATGGGGAAAGAAAATTAAATGTTTACCCAATTTATCACCATACTTATCATAATATCAATTATTGGATGTATTCTTTACGGAAGAAGATTAATTAAAACTGAAAAAGTTGATGCAGTTTTTGGAAATCCTGAAAGAGCTAAAGGAGGCACACACTGGATAATTGTGGGTAGTGGTGCTATTTTGTTAATTTGGCTTTATTATTCTTGGGATATTGCTAAAGGCTTTTATCCAAAATCAGCAAATGAATTATGTCAGGTTGCAAAAGTAAATGAGGCACTGCTTGGTTTAAAATATCAATTTCCTATTGAAGAAAGAGAATTTAAAAGTACCTCAATCATCAAAATTGAGAATAAAAATCTTCAAAAAATTACCACTGAGGTCCAAAGCTCACCTGATTTAACTAACCAGCAAAAAGTTAATTTAGTTAAATTTATCGATAAAACTAAACGGCTTATTCCTTTACTTACAAATGAAGACTTAATCGAAATTGAAACAAAACAAAAATTAAATGAAATTACTGGTAAAATAAATCTTTTATCAGAAAACTTCAAAAAAACAGATTATCCCTTTGAAACTGAAGAAGAGTTAAATACAAGGCTTCAAGCAGTGAAAGAGCAAGGAGGTTGGGGTATAACAAAAATAGACTCAGGGACAGGCTCAATCGAAAATACAATTGAAGTCCCATTAGTAGCCGCTACAAAAAAAGGTTTAAAATTTAGTGCTGCTGCTGAAGAACTTAAAATCATTGATGAAGAATATTTTAAGTTAAGAAATCACAACCCCCAATTTAAAACTTCAATAAAAGAATTAAAAGACGATATCAAAAAATATAGAAAGAATTTGAATGATAATGAGGAGGTTGCATCAAATTATGCAAAAAATATAGTTAAAATAGCAAGGAGAATCGAATTTGCTAGCATCTATCCACCCAACGCTTTAAACGGAATGCAAAATGCAATTGTTAAATTTGATAACTTACAGAAATCTGAACAGGGTGGGCTTAGATTAATTGATATACTTTTATTTCCAGCTGGAACTATTGTTTCAAGTGGAACAAGCTGTTCTGAGCAAGGTTCAGGAAGATGGCTACCAAAACCCTCGGATACATTGAATAAGTTTATTTTAATGTCAAAACCTAGTGTAGGTTACAAAAATATACCTCTTCTTTGGATTGATCTTATGGACGTAAGTAAAATAATTGGATTTATTTTACCTGATTGGATTGCTGATATTCTACCAGGAGAATATCCGGTACATGGTGCTGACGGTATCGTAAAACAAAATTTTAAAGGAAAAGTTTTAAAAATTGTAACTGGAGATTTTAAATTATTTAAAATTCCTGTCCCGTATGGTCATATCTGGGACTCTTTTTTAAGAGTATTTTTAGGGCTTATTTTTGGAATTTTAATTGGAGTGCCATTAGGTTTATTTATGGGACTTAATAGATTTGCCAAAGGTTTCTTTGATCCACTTATTGAACTTTATAGACCTGTACCACCTTTAGCATGGGCACCTCTTATTATTTCCGTTTTAGGAATTGATAATACTGGAAAAGTTTTCTTGTTGTTTATGGTTTCATTATCAATAATGATTATTTCTGCAAGAGCTGGGGCCTCTGGTACTCAATTATCAAAAATTCATGCTGCACATTCTTTAGGAGCTTCAAAAAAACAAATTCTTAGATATGTTATTTTTCCTAATTCATTGCCAGAAATTTTAACTGGTATAAGAGTTGCTGTGGGTATGTGTTGGGGAACTTTAGTTGCTGCTGAATTTTTAGCGGGCACAACTGGGATAGGGTTTGTTGAAAACGTTGCGAAAAAATATTTTCAATATGAAGTTATCTGGATTACAATATTTATTATGGGTATGCTTGGACTTTTGTTTGATGTTACTTTAAGAAAAATAATTGAAAAAACTATACCTTGGAGAGGTAAAGGATAATATCAATTTAATTATTTTTTAATAACTATTAAAAGAGATTTACCAAAAAAATTAAATGAAATTATATCTATCATTTTTGAAATAGAAATAAGGGAGTCCCAAAACTTAATTTTATTTTCAAAATTTTTTTTATAATTTGAGAATGTTATTTTTGATAAAAGAGATAACAAAAAACCGATGGAGTCATAATATTTTAGACTAATTGTTTTAATATTATGTTTTGACAAAATCTTCTTTATGTCATGCTTTGAATATCTCCTATAATGACCAACATTTTTATCGAATTTGGAGTAAAGGAATTGAAAAGCAGGAACATTTATTACTAAATAACCATTATCTTTAAGGGAATCAAAAGCTTTCAAAATTTCTTTTTCATGATCTTTTATATGTTCAAGCACGTCTAAATAAAGAATTGTGTTATATTTTTTATTAGATGACTTTAGTTCTTTATTTTGAATAGATATTTTTTTTGAATTAGTAAATTTATTATTAAGATTAAAAAATAAATCTTCATCAGGCTCAAATAGATGTAAAGTTTCACAACGATCTAAATAATACTCCAACATTATTCCATTTCCAGGACCTATTTCAGCAACGTCTCCAGAAATATATCTTTTTATTAAATCAAATTGATATTTTCTAAAATTTTTTGATACATCAAAATATTTAAGTTCCCATCCATCATAATTAATATCATTCTTGGTATTCATATTTTTTAATTTAAGCTTAATTATTTATAATTTTAAACGCTGAAGTTAAAGGTTTTTTTAATATAAGTTTAAAATTATTAGCTCCGTAAAAAGGAAAAGTCCATGTAAAAGCATAAATAAAAACAAAAATAAAAAATAAATTTTTTGATATTTTTTTTTTAAAAAAAGAATTTTTGAGATTAAAAAAAATCATTTTTTGTTTGATCAGATAAATATACAAAAAGTATGTACAAAAATATGACATTGAGATATATCTTCCCCAATCAATTCCAACAATATAAATAGGTATAGTGAAAACAAATAATAAGAGAAAAATTACAAATGGATTCAGTAAATTCAAGTAATTGAAGCTAGATTTAAATTTAGAAAAATACAATTTAAGTGAAATAAATATAAAAACCGAAAATAACGATAATAAATATATAATTAAATTTCTTGATAAATCTATTGATGATTTCACGTCAACATATTTCTGCAATGGCTGATAAAGCCAAAAAAATTGCCCTCTACTAACACAATCATCTTTAACAAAGTTTTTTATTGAATTACAAATTTCAATGACTTGTATCTTTGTACTGCCAGTTGAATACAATAGTGAAAATAAGCTTAAAAGATAAATTATTACTATAAAGATTTCAAAAAAAGTTATCTTTTTATTTCGATTTGATCTTATCAAAAAATAAAGAAATATTAGATATTGAGAATAGAAAAATAATCCAGTGTGAGTTAAACTTAATAATAAAATAGAAAATAAAATTATAAAAAATAAATATCTATCTTTAAGATATTTTTCAAAAAAAACAAAAATTCCTAAAATTACGAAAAGCAAAATTTCTTTTCTTCCAATTATCTCAGAATTCATTATTGGATAAAGAAAGAAACCAGGTGACAAAAATATTAAAGCATCAATTTTTGAAGTATCTAAATATTTTATAGACCTGATAAGTAAAATTAATAAAAATGAGTATAAAAGAATAACAAAACTATAAACTAAAATATCTAGATTTACGGATAAAATATTATGAATTTTAAATAATAATTCACCAATTAGGCCTCTTCTAATAAATCCTCCCTGATAATTTATCAACCAATCTGCATATTGCCAGTCTGAATATTCTTTATAAAATGTATAAAATTTTGATATTTGAAAAATAAAAGCAACAACTAGTAAACCTATAAAAAAATTTTTAAATTTAATCATCCAATTTTTTTAAAACAATTCTATCACCTTGATTAAAAATTATTTTATAATTTTTTTTTATGTATTCATTTACTCTCCAAAGTTTGTAATAAGGTCTTTCTTTCATTTCATCATTGTTTAATCTATCTTGGTATGCAATTATAATTTCAGTTTTTTCTAGACTCTTAACTAATTCATTTTGAGTTTTTTTTGAACCCAAGGAATAAACCATATAATATTTTGAGCAATTAATCTTTTTAAGTAAATAATTTAAAGCAACATCATCTGTAAAATTTTGAAAGCAATTATTTTCTGAAATAGCATTTTTAACATTATTGATAAACTTTATGTCTTCATCTTTTAGAAAAACCTCATCATTTAAATGAACATAATTCATCAATCTTGATTTAAAATTTTTTGCTTTACTTAAGTTAAAATCTATTAATAAAAAAGGTAATAAAACCATAAATACAATCAAAATTTTTTTTAAAAAATTATTTTTTAAAATTTTAAAATCTTTATTGGAAAAATATTTAAATAATAAGAAAAATACGAATATTGATATAAAAATAATTGGAAAACCAAAACTTTCTCTTATGTGGTGAACATCCGATCTTCCTAGGGCATAAACATAACTTAAAAAAGATAGAACTGAAAAATATAATAATACTATTTTTAGATTATTTGAAAAAAAATTATCTTTTTTAGAAAATAAATAAAATGACAATATCAGACTTAATAAGATAAAAATTAATGTTTTTGTAGCTCTCATCGCACCAGGCTGAGAACCAAATGGTGTCGGATGTATTAACCCATTAACATAACCAATTTCATTAATAATATATAAAGAATTTTTTATAAAATAAGGAAATTCATTAATTAATATAATGCTTGTGATTAACCAACATATTAAAATTGAAAATAAAAGTATAATTAAATGTTTTGTTTTTTTATTAATCAGTAAAAAAATAATAAAAAAAATAATCAAAATATTTACAATTATTCCCCTATCTAGACTAAATAGTATTGAAAAAATACTTAAAGGTGACATCAATATTACTGATTTAAAAATTTTAGAACTATCAATTAAGTAGTCTATAAAAATATATGAGAAAATTAAAATCGGTAATTCTCTAAAAATTATATTCTTATAACTCAACCTGTCGATGTCATAATTTATTAAAGAAACAAATGATATCGATAATATAATAAAAAAAAATTCTTTGTAATTATCTCTTAAATTGGAAATTATAGATATCTTGTATGCTATTAGTATTAAAAATAGTTTGCATATTAATACGTAAAGAATAATTGAAATTCTCATTAAACCAATACTTTCATGATCAAATAATTCCCAACTAAGTCTAGTATTAATTATTTCTACGAATAGTCCGATTGTTAAGAATGAACCTGACCAAAGTGTATCATTTATGAAATTATTATAAGCTGCCGATAATTTTTGACCTTCATGAAACAAGTCTAAATTTCTTACTGAAAAATCCAAAGAGAAAAATTCAAGGATCAATAAAAATAATAGTATTATCTTTAAATAAAAAAAAGATTTACTTATAAAAATATCTTTATCATTTGTTGATTGAAGTTGAGAAAAAAATTCTCTTATCAAGATTTTTTTTGAACAAATCATTAAAGTCAAAAAAGTAACTAATGGTAACAATATGAATATTAAATATCTTAAAATTTCATTAGATTGGTTATAATTATTTTCTATATATTGTCCTCTACCCAATTTTTCTAGGTTTGGAATTTTAAAATGTATTAAATCCCATAAGAATGTTGCTATCAGTACTGAAATAATTGTAGTAAAAATGATAAATACAATTTGAAAGTGATTTTTAAATAACATATCTAATAGCGATAATCTAAGTTTTATTATTACATTATATTTATGAAAAGAGAAAAATTATTAAATATATTAAAAAAAATATTCATAAAACACAAACTTAATAAATTTCATGCTGAAATAAGTGCTAATGCACTTATCAATGCAGAATTAGTAGGTGCATATGGACATGGTTTATCAAGACTAAAAATGTATTGTGATCGTATTTCAAAAAAAGTAATAAATCCAAAACCAAAAATAAAGATTAAAAGGATATCTCAATCTATTTCACATATCGATGCAAATAATAGTATAGGATTTGTAGCTGCAGATTTAGCGATTAAAACTGCAATTAAGCATGCTTATAAAACAGGTTTAGGCATGGTAGCAGTTAAAAATAGTGGGCATTATGGTTTGTCAGGATATTATGCTGAACAAGCAGTAAAAAAAAATTTTATTACAATGATTTATACCAACGCTCCACCAGCTGTTGCTCCTCATGGTGCATTGAAAAGTTTGTTTGGAACTAATCCAATTTGTTTTGGAACCCCATCAGGTTATAAAGCGCCATTTATTTTGGATACCTCAATTTAAATGATAAACAGAGGAAAAATTAGAGTTGCAGCAAGAAATAATAAAAAAATCCCCCAAGGTGTTGCCTTAGACAAAAATGGAAAACCAACTACAGATGCAAAAAAAGCACTTGAAGGAGTTCAATTACCAATCGCAGGATTTAGAGGATCTGGTTTAGCGTGGATGGTAGATATTTTGAGTGGAGTATTAACTGGAGGAAATCATGCTGGTAAAGTTAAAGATCCATTTGATGATTTTACTGGTCCTCAAAATATTGGACATTTGTTTATAGTTTTTAAGTCAAATTTATTTGTAAAAAATTATAAAACAAGAATTAAAAAAAATATTAAAATTGTAAAAAAATTGCCTAAAATTAAAGGAGTTAAGAATATATTTTATCCAGGAGAAAACAAACTTAATAGATTCAAATCAAATTTAAAAAAAAATATAAATATTTCATACAATATAAAAAAAGATTTAGACTTATTGTTGTCTTAAGAAGACTCTCCATTCCTTAATTTTTTGAAACTCATAAAAATTATTATCAAGTTCATTGTAAACTAGATGTAATTTTTTTTTAAGTGGTAAATCCCAATTATTTCTTGGACCACCTTCAATTATCATTTTGGTATTTCCAAGCTCTTCGATCAATAATTTTTGAGTATTATTGGATGTAGCACTCCATACATAATAGTATTTTGTACAACTTTTTTTTCTAAGTAAATAATATAAGGCGGCATCATTTGATAATAATTGAATACAATCATAATTACTAATCTGTGTTTTCAGTTCATTAATTAATTTAATTTCGTCAGTATTTAAGAAAAAATTATCCTCTAAACTGATAAATTTAACAAATCGATCACTATAAGAAATAATATTTTTAAAGTTAAATTGAAATGTAAAAGATATAAAAAAAATAGATGATAGAAAAATTAAATAATTATTAAATTTTACTTTTTTTTCAGAAACATAAAGTAAAAAATTATAACTTAGATAAATTGAAATAAATAATAAAGGATAGCCAAAAGAATTCTTAATATGTGGGCCATCAGATCTACTCAGAGCATATAGATAACTAAAGGCGCAAACTATTGCTAAAAAAATAAAAAATCTTTTTAAATGAGTAGAAAAATTTTTATTTTCACTAAAAATTAAATTTATTGCAATTATGTTGGTAAAGACTATTGCAAGTAGAGTTTTTGTTGCTCTTGCAGAATGGAGTTCATTAGTGAATGGCTTTGGGTGAATTAAACCATGAATATAACTCATTTCTTTTAAAATTGTAGTTGTATTCTCAAAAAAAAATAAAAATTCATTTTTAGAAATAATGAAAAACAAAATCCAAGAAAGTAAGATCAGTATAAAAAGAAGTAATGATTTTTTATATTCTTTGATAAAGAGTAAATAAAACATTATAATAAATATTAAAAAATTACATACGATGCCTCTATCTATCCCCCAAAACATTGAAGAAATACTTAATAGTGATATTAAAAATAAAACAAAAATGTTATTATTATATTTTAGAGAAAGTAAAAAAAGGATTGATAAAAAAATTACTGGTAATTCTCTGTAACTTATTAAATCTACACCACTTATATAGTTACTTAAAAAACTTAAAAGCAATGTGTTAAAAATGAAAAAGACATTCTTATTAAAAAAATTTAATTTTAAAAAATTTGAAAATATAAATAAAAATAAAACTAAAGATACCTTTTGAATAAAAATAAAAAATATTTCTAAATAACGTGTTGATCCAATGCTTGTTTGATCAAAAATTTTCCAAATTAACTTTGAGGATATAGTTTCAAAAAAAATACCAATTGTTACAAAAGATCCAGACCACAATGATCCATCCAATGAACTCTTATAAGCTGAACTTAATTTTTGACCCTCGTGAAAACTATCTAGCTTATGAACTGGGAAAGAAACAGACAAAAACTCTAAAAAAAATGGTATTAAAATTAAAAAAAAGATAATCCAAGATAATTCTTTATCTTTTTCTAATGTGTATACATTATTAGAAAAAATATTTTTTATTTTTATTGAAAAATTTTTTTCAAAATAAAGTTTTGTAAAAAAGAAAAATGATAATGGAACTAAAATAAATACTATGTATCTAAATATATCGTTTAAAGCATTGAAATTTTTTTCAGAATAAATGCCAATTATACCATTATCTAAGTAATCAAACTCTATATGATCCCACAAAAAGAATGCTAAACAAAAAGAAATGATTATATTTAATAAAATAAAATATGTTTCTTTTTGAAATGTCATTAATACTGTTTTAAAGTTTATTATGAGTTTATCAATAATAATACCAGTACATAATGAGATCAAACAACTAAAAGTAACAATTAAAAAGTTACTTACTCTTAAAAAAAAAATCAATTTTGAAATAATATTTATTGATGATTTCAGCTTTGATGGATCTTATGAAATGATTAAAAAATTTCAAAAAAAAACAAATTTAATTAAAGTTTTTAAAAATCCAAAAAAGGGCCTTGGTTCAGCAATTGAAACTGGAATAAAAAAATCAAAAAAAATCTATACCTGTATTTTTATGTGTGATTTATCTGATGATATAAATGATATAATTAAATATTATAATACTGTAAAAAAAAATAAGAAATTAGATGCAGTCCTTGGAACAAGGTTCTCAAAAGATTCAAAGGTTACCAATTATCCATTTTTAAAATTATTTCTTAACAGATTAGCAAATAATATCATAAAGCTAATTTTCTTTTCAGATTATAATGATTTTACCAATGCCTTTAAGATTTATAAAAAAAAAACTCTCATAAAATTATTACCTATCGTCTCTGAAAATTTTAATGTTTTTATAGAAATACCATTAAAAATTGTAACACGAAATTATTTTTATAAAATAATTTCAATTAATTGGAGTGGAAGAAAAATTGGTGTCTCAAAATTTAAGATTAAAGAAATGAGCTCAATGTACTTATTCACTTTATTTTATTGTTTATTTGAAAAGATACTATTAAATAAGAAACGCAGATGAAAATATTAGTGACAGGTGGATGTGGATTTGTTGGAGCAAATATTTGTTTGGATCTTAAAAAAAAATATTCGGTTTATTCTCTTGATAATCTTTCTCGTAAAAGCTCACTGATAAATTTAAAAAAATTAAAAGAAAATAAAATTAAAAATTATAAATTTGATATTTTCAATTCAAATAAATTAGAAAAATTACCGAAATTTGATTTGATTATAGATTGTTGTGCTGAAGCAGCTGTTGAAGTTTCTAGAAAAGATATTGATAAAGTATTTAATACAAATTTAGTTGGAACTTTCAATTTATTGAAAAAATCCAAAAAAGATAAATCAAAAATAATATTTATATCTTCAAGCCGTGTAAACTCGATCGAAAAAATAAATTTAATCATAAAAGATAAAAAGATAAAAAAAAAGATAAAGATTAAGAAAAAGATTAATGAAGAATTTGATACTTTGAAACCGAAATCTTTTTATGGTTTTACTAAATTTGCATCTGAATTGATGATCGAAGAATTTTCCTATGCTTTTGGATTAAAATATTTGATAAATCGTTGTGGTGTAATATCTGGACCTATGCAATTTGGAAAGCAAGATCAAGGTTTTGTTAGTTTATGGATATGGCACCATTACAGAAAAAAAAATTTAAGTTATATTGGTTATGATGGAAATGGGAATCAATTGAGAGATGTTCTACATATTGACGATCTTTTAAGATTGATTAACATTCAAATTAGAAATTTTAATAAGATTAATAATAAAAAGTTTTGTGTAGGGGGCTCAACTAAAAGCTACACTTCTCTTAAAGATCTAACTAATATATGCGAAAAAGTAACTGGAAATAAAATTAAATTTTGGAGACAAAGAAAAACCAGTATTTATGACATCCCTTATTATTTAACTGATAATTCTTATATTACAAAAACTTATAAATGGTCACCAAAGAAAAATATTATGGATATTGTGAAAGATACCTACAAATGGTTAATAGACAATAAAAAAGAGCTTATAAAAACTCAAAAATAAAATATGTCAATTGTTATAATTACTGGTGCTAATGGTCTAGTAGGTTCAGAAGCTGTAAGTTTTTTTTCAAAAAAAAAATTTAAGGTAATTGGTATTGATAATAATTTAAGAAAATTTTTCTTTGGAGAGGATGGATCAACTTCTTGGGTAAAAAGAAAAATAATCAAAGAGAATAAAAACTATGTTCATTGCAATATTGATATAAGAAATGCACAAGCTTTAGATAAATTATTCAAAAGATATAAAAATAATATTTCTTTAATAATTCATTGTGCAGCACAGCCATCACACGATTACGGTAAAAATTATCCTAAAATTGATTTTAACGTAAACGCTACTGGAACATTAAATTTATTAGAATTAACAAAAAAGTACTGTCCAACGTCTCCATTTATTTTTATGTCTACCAATAAAGTTTATGGTGACAATCCTAATAAACTAAAAATACTTGAAAAAAGAACAAGATATGAGTTATCAAAAAATGATAAATTTTATAATGGTGTAAATGAAAAATTATCTATTGATGACTGCACTCATAGTTTTTTTGGTGTATCAAAAACATATGCTGATTTAATAGTACAAGAATATGGAAGAAACGTAGGTTTAAAAACTGTTTGTTTTAGAGCGGGTTGTATTACTGGGCCTAATCATAGTGGGGCAAAACTTCATGGATTTTTATCTTACTTGGTAAAACAATCTTTATTAAAAAAGGAATACACAATTTTAGGTTATAAAGGCAAACAAGTAAGAGATAATTTACATAGTTTTGATTTAATAAATTGCTTTTGGGAATTTTTTAAGAAACCAAAAAAGGGGATGGTTTACAATATAGGTGGTGGTAGATTTTCAAATTGTTCAATTCTAGAAGCTATTTCTGAAATTGAATATATAGCAAAAATAAAAATTAAAAGAAAATTTATCAAACAAAATAGAGTTGGTGATCATATTTGGTATATTACTGACAATAAAAAATTTAAAAAAGACTATCCAAAATGGAAACAAAAATATAATACTAAAAAAATTATAAGGGAATTAATTTTAAATTCATAGTTTATGCTTTCAAATAAAGAAATAGTTTGTCCAAATAATCTCTTGGATTTAGCCCATAAAAAAAAAGGAGTTAAAGCTGGAATTGTTAATGCTGGAAAACCTTTACCAATGTTATCAGTTCAAGATGCGGTAAACGAAAATTTAATAGACCCAATTTTTATTGGAGATAAAAAAGAAATTTTAAAATGTGCTGAAATATTAAAATGGGATATTTCAAAATATGAAATAATTGATGAACCTGAAGAAAATAATACTGCAGCTGTTGCCGCAAAACTTGCTAGTGAAGAAAAGATAAAGATTATTGTCAAAGGACATATTCATACTGATGTACTTATGAAAGAAGTGCTTAGGAGAGAATATAATTTATTAGGAAAAAAAAGATTAAGTCACATTTGGCATATGACTATTAATAAAGAAGACAAGCCATTAATAATTACTGATGGTGCTTTAAATGTGTTGCCTAATATTAAAACAAAAATGCATATTTTAAAAAATGTAATTGATTTTTCTAATCGAATAGGAATTTTAAAACCGAAAGTATTTCAAAAAAATCTGCTGCAATTAAAGGTATAAAAAATGAAGTAGCAGGTATGGCAGATGTTTTGTTAGTTCCAAGTGTTGAAACTGGTAATAGTCTTGTAAAAATGCTAATTTATTTTTGTGGTGCTTGTGCCGCAGGAGTAGTAGTGGGTGGAAAAATTCCTGTTGTAATTACAAGCCGATCAGATGAAGCGCCAGCTAGATTAGCGTCTATAGCTGCAGCTGTCGTAGCTTTAGACTAATTCTAATTAGAGTAATAATTGTATGTTTTATAGTAAAGTTATTGATTTAATTGATAAGTATTATCATCACAAAAGAATAAATAAATTTTGTAAAATTTATAAAATTAAAATTTTAGTAGATGTAGGAGCCCATAAAGGAGAATTTATATCTAATTTTATCAAAAACACCTCAATAAAAAAAGTTTATGCTTTCGAACCACAAATAGATATTTTCAATCACTTAAAAAACAAATTTAAAAAAAAAAAAGGATTTATTTTAAAAAATTTTGCAATAAGTGATAAAAATGGTTACAAAAAAATCAAAATTAATAGGCTGACATCAACATCTAGTTTGTCAAAGTTAAATAAAAATTCTTTTTTTTTAAAATTCAAGAATATTTTAATTCCAAATATTGATAAATTCCAAAAGATTAAGACTAAAACTATTGACAAATTTTTTATTAATAAATCATTAGGATCCTCTCTTCTTAAAATTGATGTTGAGGGACATGAGTGGGAAGTTTTGATAAGTGCAAAAAGATTAATTCGATCTTTTAACTATATAATTATTGAGAAACAAAAATTTAATTTATATAGAATTTCTGATTTTGATAAATCACATAGGTATTTAGTCAAAAATGGTTTTGTCTTAATAAAAAAATTTAAATTTCCTACTTTTCACTTTGAAGATAGGCTGTATGTAAACAAATCAAAGTCAAAGGATAAATAAATAAAATTACTTGAATAAAGAAAAAACTATATTAATAAAGTTATTGTTATTAAAATTTATATTATTATATGTCAGTAAAATATTTAAAAAAATCACCTAAAACCTCATCAACTGACGACACGAAAACAACTGGTATTGTTCAAGACTTACTAAAAGACATTGAAAAAACTAAAGAGCAAGGATGTATCGATTTAACCAAGAAATTTGACAAATATACTGGTGAGATTGTTGTTTCAAAAGAAAGAATTGAGGAAATAAAAAAAACTTTAGATCAAAAAACAAAGGATGATATTCAATTTTCTTATGAAAGAGTAAGAAAATTTGCTGAAGCACAACTTAAAAATTATGGTCAGGATTTTGAAGTTGAATTGTCCAATGGTTTATATGCGGGTCAGAAACTTGTTCCAGTTAACACTGCTGGATGTTATATACCTGGTGGAAGATATGCTCATATAGCCTCAGCAGTAATGAGTGTTACAACTGCAAAAGTTGCAGGAGTAAAAAATATTATTGCTTGTAGCCCGCCAAAAGAAAATGTGGGTGCCCACCCTACCATTGTTTATACTGCAGATCTTTGTGGAGCTGATGTAATATTAAATTTAGGTGGTGTCCCTGCGATAGCTGCAATGACAAATGGTTTATTTAAAAACCCTCCTGCAGACATAATTGTTGGTCCAGGAAATCAATTTGTTGCAGAAGCAAAAAGAATTTTATACGGCAAAGTTGGAATTGATTTGTTTGCAGGTCCAACTGAAATAGGAATTATTGCAGATGCAAAAGCTGATCCTGAAATTGTTGCAGTTGATTTAGTTGGTCAAGCTGAACATGGTTACAATTCACCTTGTTGGCTATACACAACTAGCAAAGAACTTGCAGAAAAAGTAATGAAAAGAGTTCCTGAACTTATTGCTGAACTCCCTGAAGTGCCTCGAACAAATGCTGATGCTGCTTGGAGAGATTACGGTGAGGTAATTCTTTGTGATACTGATGAAGAATTAGTAAAGATTAGTGATGAATACGCACCTGAACATTTAGAGGTTCAAACTGAAAATTTAAAATGGTTTCATGAGAGATTGACTAACTATGGATCATTATTTGTAGGTGAAGAGACTACTGTTGCTTATGGAGATAAGTGTTCTGGTACCAATCATATTTTACCTACCAAAGGAGCTGGCAGATATACAGGTGGATTATTTGTTGGTAAATTTATTAAAACTTTAAGTTTTCAAAGAATGACAAAAGAGTCAACAAAACTTGTAGGAGCTGCAGCAGCTAGAATATCTAGATATGAAGGTATGGAGGCGCATGCAAGAACAGGTGATGTTAGATTGAGAAAATACGGATATTCTAATTAATCGTTTCCAAAACAACAAATATCGTAAGTAAACTCATAAAGCTTATTATAAATATATTTATTATTTTCCACACTTTATTACTTCTAGCATATTGAGATAAGTATTTAGATAAATACCCAATAACGAAAAAGAAAACAAAAGATGCTATTGAAGCACCTACTCCAAATAATATCTTTTGATTGAAAATAAAATTTTTTGAAAAATTTCCTAAAAAAAATACAGTATCTGAATAAACGTGTGGATTTAAGTATGTAAAACCAAGTGTCTTTAAAAAAATGTTAAATTTTGAAATATCTATGACTTCATTGTTAAAATATACATTGGAGTTGAAAGATTTAATTTTTGAATAGATAAAGTGAATTAAAAAAATTACTAAAAGAACATTGAAAGTTAATTCAATGGTGTGATTAAAATATTGAATAAAGTAGTGAAAAAGAAATATTCCAAAAAATATTAATATTAAATCTGATGCTGAGCAGACAAAACAAACTAAGAAAATATGTTGTTTCTTTAAACCCTGCTCTATTACAAAAATATTTTGTGCACCGATGGCTAAAATCAGACTAAGCCCTGTAAAGAATCCTAAAATTAGGAATTCCATTAAAATCTTAGTTTATTCTGCGTTAGCAGTTAACGTCTTAATCTCTAATATATTTTCGTTTGGATCTTTAACAAAAAAAGTTTCTTGCTCATACTTAGTGCCTTTAAATCTCAGATAAGGCTCATCATAGTACTTTGCACCTTTTTCTTTTAATCTTTTTTTAAGAGCATCAAAATCTTTTCTAGATAAATGAACTCCAAAGTGAGGAACGGAAACATTACCCATATCAACATCATGTCTTTCATTATCTAGTTTATGCTCACTTGCATGAAGTGTTAATTCATTTCCCCAAAAATCAACATCTGCCCACTCTTGAGCAGAATTATCTAATCTGCAACCAAGTGTTTCACTATAAAATTTCTTTGCTGTTTCTAAATCTCCACATGGAATAGCTAAGTGGAAACAATTTGTGTTTTTGTACATTTTAATCCTCTTTAAATTACGTATTTGGGTACTATATAGAGTATATACTTTTTTTTATCAACTGTTAGAAAACTCAAAAAAAATGAATGATTTTTTACAATCTATAATTGACCGTGATCCTGCGGCAAAATCTAAGTTAAGTCTTATCTTAACTTACCCAGGGGTTAAGGCTATTTTTTTTCATAAAATTGCAAATTTTTTTGCGATAGCAAAATTTGATTTAGTTGCAAGAATCATTTCTCAATTTTCCAGATTTTTGACTGGAATAGAGATACATCCGAAAGCAAAGATTGGAAAAAATTTATTTATTGATCACGGTATGGGGGTTGTAATTGGTGAAACATCTGAGATTGGAAACAATATAACAATTTATCATAATGTAACCTTGGGAGGCATTGCTCCAAGTATCAATGCTGACAATCAAAGAAATATGAAAAGACATCCAACTTTAGAAGATAATGTTGTTGTTGGATCAGGTGCTCAAATCCTAGGACCAGTTACAATTGGAAAAAATTCATTAATCGGTGCTAATGCAGTAGTTACAAAAAATGTTCCTGAGAAATCAATAATGGTAGGCATTCCTGCAACAAGAGTTGGTGATGCTACAAAAGGATTTCAACCTTATGCTGTTACTGATAAAGATAAAGATTAATGACACAAATCAAAAATAACTTTATCGAGTCAATTGGGAACACACCTTTAATCAAATTAAAAGCAGCCTCTGAAATAACTGGATGTAATATTTATGGTAAAGCAGAGTATCTAAATCCAGGTGGATCAGTTAAAGATAGAGCTGCACTCGCATTAATAAAAGATGCACAGGAAAAAAAATTAATTTCAGAGGGTGGAATTGTTGTTGAAGGAACTGCAGGTAATACTGGAATTGGTTTATGTCTCTTAGGAAATTCTTTGGGCTACAAAACTATAATTGTTATGAATGATAACCAAACTCAAGAAAAAAAAGATACTCTAAAAAATATTGGTGCAGATCTAAGATTGGTACCACCCAAACCTTATAAGGATGATGGAAATTATGTAAAAGTTGCAGGTCGTCTAGCAGAGGAATTAAAAAGCACAAATAACAATGGGGTAGTTTGGGCAAACCAATTTGATAACACTGCTAATGCAAAAGGTCATTATGAAACGACTGGACCAGAAATTTGGGAACAAACTGGTGGTAAAGTAGATGGCTTTGTCTGTGCATCAGGTACTGGAGGTACCATCGGTGGTGTAAGTAAATTTCTAAAAGAAAAAAATAAAGATATAAAAATTTATTTATCAGATCCAACAGGCTCTGCACTCTATAATCACATTATAAATGGTGAACTTAAAGCTGAGGGTGGATCAATAACTGAAGGTATTGGTTCAAGCAGAATAACTAAAAACTTTGCTGAAGCTAAAATTGATGGTGCTTTTTCAATCAGTGATCAAGAATCTTTACCTGTACTTTATGATTTAATACAAAATGAGGGATTAAGTTTAGGAACTAGTTGTGGAGTAAACATTGCAGGTGCAATTAGATTAGGAAAAGAGCTGGGTCCAGGAAAAACAATTGTAACAATTCTCTGTGATAGATCAGATAAATACAACTCAAAGATGTTTAATAAATCTTTTTTAAAGGAAAAAAACCT
>LULK01000288.1_pt1 | contig 18440 bp, 20 predicted proteins | sample 728181 | NCBI WGS metagenome assembly LULK01 (sample SAMN03860291, study PRJNA289734) | marine metagenome | biome: seawater column; feature: ocean; material: water; isolation source: Red Sea water column Station 169 - depth 10m | place: Saudi Arabia: Red Sea | collected 2011-10-15 | depth 10 m | reverse complement strand
GCTTTGATAAAGTGCCAACCGTTTCATTATTTGCGGACTGACATCCGACTAGTAATAAAAATCCTAAAGAGAACAGAACCAAGATTTTTGATGTGTACATGATGATAACCCTAAAGAAGTATTATTCAAAGGTTATAACCCTTTAGGTTCAAGGTGAAAAGGTGTTGAAGCCATGTAATAACAAAGAACTTTATCTTTCTCCTTTAAGAATCAAAAAATTTTCGATAATTGGACGCAAGTCGGAGGAGTGGCAGAGTGGTTGAATGCACCGGTCTTGAAAACCGACGTGGGTTAACGCCCACCGTGGGTTCGAATCCCACCTCCTCCGCCATCTTTCAAATGTGAAGAACGCTACTTTTACAAAATTTGAGTAGATCCTTGAGTAAGTAGCTGTGTTATTAAATCTGTAAAAAAGTATCTGAATAAATGTTTAATTCCGTAAAAGAGTTTCATACTGAACTTAATAATCTAACTATTCCAAATAGAAATTTTCATGAACTTGCTTTGAAGCGTCAAAGTATTTTGAGCAAACCTATGGGCTCTTTAGGGCGACTGGAGGAGTTAGCATGTTTTATGGCAACGTGGCAAGAGACCGAGCGTCCAAAATCTGATAAAGCACAGGTTCTAGTTTTTGCTGGAAATCATGGTGCATGTGAACAGGGAATAAATCCATTTCCCCAAGAAATTACTCTGCAAATGGTCGAAAATTTCAATAAAGGTGGCGCTGCCATAAATCAGTTAGCTTTACAAAATGGTGCCGAATTGAATGTCATATTGTTGGCGGAAGGCAAGCAAACATCTGATTTTACTAAAGGGCCGGCTATGTCGGAAGAAGAATGCCTCAATGCCTTAAATGTTGGCGCAAGTTCAGTTGATCTCAACTCTGACATTTTGCTTCTTGGTGAGATGGGTATTGGAAATTCAACAATTTCTGCCGCCTTATGTCTCGCTAGTTTTGGTGGACAGTCAAAAGATTGGGTTGGTGCTGGTACTGGATCCGATCTAGAGGGAATAGAATTGAAACGAAAGGTTGTTGACCTAGCGCATTCTGTAAATGCAGCAAATTTAGGTTCCTCTTTTGAAATATTGTGTGCTCTGGGAGGGCGAGAGCAGGCCGCTATTTGTGGCGCACTCATTGCTGCTAGGAAAAATCATATTCCAGTCTTGCTTGACGGATTTATAGCCTGTTCAGCAGTTACACCACTCTCACTGCACAAAGGAATTTTTGATCATGTGCTCGTGGCCCACAAAAGCGCTGAGATAGGGCATACCTTATTGTTGAAACATATTGACAAAGTTCCAATACTTGATCTCAACATGCGTCTGGGCGAGGGAACTGGATCAGCAGTCGCATTAGCTGTTATAAAATCAGCTTTAGCATGTCATAATGGTATGGTAGATAAAAGCTGCCGCCACTAACATTACTGCTATCGTTCCGAACAAGCTTTCAGGAAGTAGCGTTGTCATAAGCGACTCTTGATAATAAAAAAACCACTGGCCTTTGCCAGCAAATAGCAATTCATGAAGAATGTGGAATACGGTTCTGGGGCCGATCACCATTACTATGCCCGCACCTAAGATTATAGTTAAAATCATTGTTGAAAACGATAAGATAGTGCCAACCGGTTTCCAAAAGTAGCGGGATCGGCTTACCTTATAATAAAAACAAAATCCGTAAAATATAACTAACAAGAATATAAGAATTAGCACTAACTGTTCTGACGATACTACCAATTGACTTACATCTTTTAGGTGCGTGAGTTCATCCTCCGTTAAGAATGTATCAATCTTTTCTCCGGACGTGCTAAAATATTCAATTTCTGCCAATCCATCACCTCTCGAATTAATGCTCGAAACAATTTCTGCAAAAATTCTATGGTGCTCTGTACTAGATGTTATCTCGAAGTTCGTTTTGTTTCGATTTTGAGGGGCGTATTTCTCAATCTGTTCATCAATGGCGTGGAACTCATACAGCCTATCAAAGAAAAAATTTACTGATGCTAGAGATTTCCATGCTAGGAATAAGCATACAATAAATAAGGTAATAGTAAGCACAGAATTAATAGAATGCTTCGCCATTAAAAATATCCGTTGGTTCACTGCCTTCTGAATAGTTTAGGTTTTTTTATATATCAACTTTAAAAACTTAAAACTCTCTAATTTGAATATATACAACTATTCCTTAAATCGAATCTTCTTAATACTTTCGGTCGACACTGATTCATTTTGCAAAATTTCTGTTGATGTTCGGGTTTTATGGCTTTAGTAACTTCAATTTGATCATCATTTAGTGCTCTGAAATATATAGCAATTTAAAGTATACCATTGTATTTGTTGACTTTTAATTCGTTAAGGCTCTTTTTAATGTATACGGACTGTTATTAAGGAGCGAGCCATGACAAAAGCCAACACCACATTCAATCTGGATATTAGGGACGTTGAATTAATTGAAAATGCACTGAATTCAGTCATAACGAAGCAGTCCTCAACAATTATAAACACGGCAGGAAACGAAAACTCTGTACCCTCATCCAATAATTGTCCTGTTAAGGTGAAAGGTCAAATAGACGAACTCCGCGACCTACTAGGCAGACTGCACAACCAAAAAGTTTGGTACAGGCCGAAAGGCGAGGCAACTTATGTTGGTGGTTGATCTAATATTTGAGTTAATCCTTCAAAAATAGCTTTCGGCGTCTGCGATAGACAACTTTGTTTCTCTGCTCCAGAAGTTTGTTGAAAGTTTCATATATTTCTAACGGCATTTCAGTAACTTTTGGTTTTGGGTTAGTGTTAATATGAGCTTGAAGCATCTCTGAGGTGGCCACTAAAGTATCCTGTACCGACATTTCAGAATGCAAAATGAATTTCTTTTTGTCAGTATCCACAAGACTGGTTCTAATCACCAATTGTGAACCTTGTTTTACCTCATTCAAGTAAAATTTATGATCTTCTAGAACGTATATAGTGCATCCAGATTGGGCTCTGTACCGCTTATCAAATCCAACGCAGTCCTGAAAGTCGTCGACCGCGTAGCTAAACGCTAATCCATAGTACGCGTCTTGCATGTGTTTATTGTAGTCGATCCATTCCGATTTAACAGGCAATTTAAAAACAAATTCGTTTAACATGTTGAGAAACGGTTTCTTTTCTAAAAATTACAGGTACAGTAGTTAATAAATATTTAGTCGTTATATGTATCGTAATGCACTTTTATCAATAAGATCAAATAAACGCATTGGTTTCTGGATCTAAAAAAAAAGTATTGGTGGCTGGCGCTACCGGTTATATCGGTAAAGCCGTTGTAGCGGAATTACTTGATAGAGACTACATTGTATTCGCAATTGTCAGGAAAGAAAATCAGTTAGAATATTCGGATCAAAGAAATCTCAATGTTATTTCATTGGAAATTGGAAAAAATTCAGATTGGACTAGGCAACTTCCAAAAATTGATATTATAATTTCCTGTCTTGCGAGCAGGTCTGGATGTGAGCACGATGCAAATTTTGTGGATTATAGTTTAAATTCCGATCTGTTGTATTTTGCTCTAAAAATAGAACTTCAACATTTTATTCTTTTATCTGCAATTTGTATTCAAAAGCCCAAGCTTGCGTTTCAACGTGCAAAATTAAGATTTAACAGTAAACTAATGTCTTCTGGATTGAGATACTCGATAATATTACCCACCGCGTTTTTCAAATCATTGTCAGGTCAGGTAAATCGCATAAAAAATGGAAAGTCTTTTTTAGTATTTGGAACTGGTAAACGAACAAGTTCGCTTCCAATTTCAGAGATAGATTTAGCGAAATATATTGTTAATTGTATTGGATCTGAAGAAAGTTGGAACAAATCGCTTCCAGTAGGCGGTCCTGGACCGGCAGTGACTCCTATTGATCAAGCAGAAATGCTTTTTGAGATATTTGATAAGCCAAAGAAAATAAAACATATATCCCCGCGCTTTTTCGACTTTGTTTTAACTTTATTATTCCCAGTTTCTTTTTTTTCTCAAAAAATAAAAGATAAGTTAGAATTAATAAAAATTGGTAAATATTACGCTGAAGAATCCATGCTCTTCTATGATGCTGACGCAGATGCTTACGATGCGAGTAAAACTCCTCAATTTGGTGAAAATCTGCTTTATGATTATTATTGTTCGTTACGTGATGATCCGGACAAAATACCTGATATGGGGTCACAAAAGCTGTTTAGTTGAAAACAAATTTTTCAAATACAGCGGATATTGAAGGCGCTATTTCAATTTTGGGATTTATTCGAGCTTTTGTTGTTCAAGTTAATTAGCTTGCCCTTTTGAACGTCTTCGGCTATTTCACAGATAGTTTACTAATATCGATCGCTGATCCTAAACGACAGTCTCTCGAATTTGGAAGACTAGGTCAACAATGGGATAACCCTAAACAAGGAGAAAGATCGATGGCTACAGGTACAGTAAAATGGTTCAACGGAACTAAAGGTTATGGTTTCATTGCTCCCGATGAGGGCGACGCTGATATTTTTGTTCATATTTCACAAGTGCAACAGTCAGGTCTTAATGAACTTCAAGATAATCAAAAGGTATCTTTTGATATTGAGGAAGGCCGTAACGGCAAAAACCAAGCTACAAACATAAAATTAGCTGGATCCTAGTTATACTACTGAAAAGAATGTTTTTCGAATTAGTTTGAAAGACTAACAAGTGGGTTCTAGACTGGTTTACATTTGTATGTTTTTCTCCTCTCGGGCAGAATCGCCCTTTATGTCAATTGGGAGGAATTTTTATGACATTGAAATTTAGTCGAAGAGCTATGGTTGCCGCTGCTGCGGCATTGTCTTTTGCAAGTCCAGTATTTGCCGGAGGACATCAAGTAGTTGATAGTATACATTTTTTAATTCCGGGGGGAGCTGGTGGTGGCTGGGACGGTACAGCTAGGGGTACTGGAGAGGCACTCACAAATGCTGGTTTAGTTGGCTCGGCGTCATTTGAAAATATGTCTGGTGGCGGCGGCGGTAAAGCCATCGGCTATCTTATAGAGAATGCAGAGTCGAACCATGGCACACTAATGGTTAATTCGACTCCAATCGTCATAAGATCACTAACAGGTGTTTTCCCTCATAATTTCAGAGATCTTACTCTAGTGGCTGGAACTATTGGTGACTATGCTGCGCTGGTAGTTGGTAAAGATAGTCCATTGAATTCAATGGAAGATTTGATGGGTGCATATCGTGCGGATCCTAGTGGAACGGCAATCGGTGGGGGATCTGTCCCTGGAGGTATGGATCATCTCGTGGCCGCTATGGTTATGCAGGCAGCTGGGGAAGACCCAACAGCAGTCAAGTATATTCCTTACGACGCGGGTGGAGACGCTATGGCCGCTTTGCTTTCTGGTGAAATAAATGCACTTTCAACAGGATTTTCTGAGGCTGTAGCTCTGGCACAAGCTGGTGAGGTAAAAATTCTTGGTGTAACATCTGAAGCTAGGGTGCCAGCATATGACGGTGCTCCTACGATGAAAGAACAGGGAATAGATACATCCTTTGTTAATTGGCGTGGTTTCTTTGCTGCTCCTGATTTGCCTTCAGCCACTTTGGCTGCATATCAAGATGCACTTACCAAAATGTACGAAACTCCTGAGTGGGAAGCTGTAAGATCACGTAATGGTTGGGTCAATATCCACAACAATGGTGATGATTTCCGAGTATTTTTGGAAAATCAAGAAAAAGTCATTGGTGATTTAATGCGCCAATTGGGTTTTCTTTAAATAAATTAGAAATCGGCTTATTTTTCTATAAGCCGATTTTCTATTCCGGTATTACTACATCATGTCGTTGGATCGTTGGATTGCATTAGTTATATTAAGTATATCTCTGCTGTATTCATATGCTGCCTTTTTTACTATGGACCAGCTATTGCCTCCGTTTATGCAGCGAAATCCTATTTGGCCATCGACATTTCCTAAGATTTTAGGCGTGTTATCAATTTTGGTATCAGCCATTATTGTTCTTGGGTTTGAGAAAAATAAAGATAGTAAAGATGGGACGGAGATCGATTACAGACGTCTTTTTGATTACAATCTTGGTCAAGCGGTATTTCTAATCATAATGATGGCTGCTTACGCTCTTTCTCTGCGCCCGTTAGGCTTTTTTATCTCAACGATTACGTTTCTGACGGTTTCTGGTTACGCTCTAGGTGAACGAAAAATTTTTCGTCTGTTTTTTATAATTGCCATAGCGTCCTTTATTATCTGGTACTTGGTGGAGCAAGTATTGGGTATATATTTGCGGCCGCTTCCATCGATATTTTAGAGAGGCAACATGCTTGAAGGTCTATTGATTGGTCTAGAAACTGCATTTTCTCTGAAAAATTTATTCATGGTTATTGGTGGGTGTATCATCGGAACGTTTATAGGGATGCTGCCGGGTCTTGGTCCTATGTCCATAATCGCTATAATGATACCGATCGCCATAACTTTAGGAGATCCATCCGCAGCCTTGATACTGCTTGCAGGCGTTTATTATGGGGCAATCTTTGGGGGCTCTACCTCTTCTATTCTTTTAAATGCACCAGGCGTGGCTGGTACTGTTGCAACAAGCTTTGACGGCTATCCGATGGCCAGAGCGGGGAAAGCGGGCAAAGCACTAACAATAGCGGCAATTTCATCCTTCGCTGGTGGGACTATTGGTGCAATATTACTTATGATATTTGCGCCAGCTTTGTCCTCAGTGGCCTTGTTGTTCCATTCAGCAGAGTATTTTGCTTTAATGATTGTTGGATTGAGTGCGATAGCTGCCTTCGCGGGAAGCGGTCAAGTAGCTAAGGCAATCTTAATGACAGTACTGGGTTTGATGATGGCCACAGTAGGAGAGGGGGCATTATTTAATATGCCTCGATTTACTATGGGGCTTATGGATTTGCAGTCTGGTTTTAGTTTCATAACTCTAGCAATGGCAATTTTTGCCCTTCCAGAAGCAATTTTTTTAGTTTTAAACCCAGCAAGAGCTGCACATAGTGAAAGTGGAAAAATTGAGAATTTACGTATTACAAAACAAGAGGCAAAATCGATAGCTCCAGTAATAGGGCGGCAGTCTGCTCAAGGATTTTTTATTGGCGTTTTGCCCGGTGCGGGAGCGACTATTGCCTCATTTTTGGGATATGCGGTTGAACGTAATATTGCGCCTGAGCATGAGAAGAAAGAGTTTGGTAAAGGATCTATAAAAGGGCTGGCAGCCCCTGAAACAGCAAACAATGCAGCTTGTACTGGGTCATTTGTGCCTCTTTTAACGTTGGGAATTCCTGGGTCAGGTACAACGGCTATCTTACTAGGCGCTTTAATTGCATTAAATGTAAGCCCAGGTCCAAGATTAATGACAGATGAACCACAGATTTTTTGGGCCGTCATCATTTCAATGTACATTGGGAATGTAGTGTTGCTTATTCTGAATTTACCCTTAATTCCCTACATCGCGAAAGTACTTACAATACCTAGAACGTTTCTTATCCCGTTTATACTATTTTTTACTCTCATGGGAAGTTACATTGGCCAAAACAACTCCACTGAACTCTTAATCCTGGTTGGGCTTGGAGTTTGTGCCACCATAATGAGATTTGCTAACTATCCAATGGCACCTTTACTTATCGGATTTATATTAGGTCGAATGCTAGAAGATAATTTTAGCAGGTCGATGCAACTGTACGATGGTATTAATTTTATCGTTGAGAGACCCATGACAATGATCCTTTTATTTCTCGCGGCTTTTTTGGTTGTCTTACCGTATTTACGATTAGGCAAATCAAAAAATGCAGATTAAATATTGCCGGGTTTTGAAAGTAATCTGAGACTATTTTTGATTATGGAAAATGAAGCCAAGAAAATTTAAAAGAAGTTGAGCCGCAAGTATTGTGGTTGATCCAGAGTGATCGTAGTCAGGGGCAACTTCCACCAAATCTATACCCACAACCTTATTTTGCTTCGCTAGATACTGTAATATTTCGAGAACGTCATAGTATAGAAAGCCACCATGGCTTGGCGTACCGGTTCCAGGAGCAATCGATGGACAAAAAGCGTCTATATCGATAGTAACGTAAACTTTTGCATCTTTAGGAATTCTGCCCACTAATTTTTTGGGTCCGATTTTTCGCGTTTGGCGAACTGATAAAATATCTGAGTTCATCGCCTTTGCACTATCATATCCTTCTTTTGCAGTGGAACTTACATTTCTGATCCCAACCTGGGTAAGCCCAGTAACATAGCTTTTTTCAGCAGCTCTTCGCATTGGGTTTCCATGGCCATATTTTACGCCATGCCTTATATCTACAAAGTCGAGGTGTGCATCTATTTGAAGTATGTGAATTGGGCCATAATTTGAAAAGGCATTTACACATGGGATATTTACCGAATGGTCCCCTCCAAGCACAACTGGTAATGCACCGGCACTTAGTATAGACCTGACCCCATCTTCAATATTTTTATGGCTTTTTTTTGTATCGGTATGAATAATGTCTGCATCCCCAATATCCACAATCTTAACGTTTTCGTTTAAGTAAGTTATGTCGTCTTCATGATCATATGCGCCCGAATGTCCGAAGCTGAACAAAGTTGATGCTTCACGAATTCCTCTTGGTCCAAACCGAGCTCCAGCTCGCCACTGTGTGCCAAAGTCAAAGGGTGCGCCCAGAACTGCTACATCCGCATTAATTTGTGACCAGTCTGTAGCCAACTGACGCTTTGCGAATGTAGAAACACCTACAAATGGCAAATTTAATCTGCCGGTTTCATAGCCATGATCTGACATTAATTCCTCCTTCAAATAATCGATATGTTAAGACGTAGAATAAATTAAACCAACTAAAACCTCTCTATGCGTGCAAAGTCTGAGAGAAATTACTCTTGCATTTTTGAGCTTATGCGCGAAAAACATTTAAACCAGAAGTTTAATGCTGAAAATCGGTAAAGGATATTCTTTAATGACGTATAATAGCTTTCATGAATATAAAGATTGGGGATTTCCAGTTCCTATATTTTACGGTCCAGGACGTATCTCTGATATCGGCTCGATTTGTAAAAATTTAGAAATTCAAAATCCACTAATTGTGACTGACAAAGGAAGCTGCCAGTTATCATTTATCAAGGAATTAAGCAGCCTACTATCCAGCGATGGAATTTCCAGTGAGCTATTTTTTGAGATTTCTCCTAATCCAGTAGGTTACGAGATTAAGGCTGGATGTAATGCTTATAGAGATGGAAACCATGATGCTATAATTGGTATCGGTGGAGGAAGTGGTATGGATGGGGCAAAAGCCATTTGTCTTACTGTAAACAATGAGATTGATTTATGGGCTTTTGATTACAATAAACCGGTACCAAAGGTTAATGCCACAAATCCATTTCCGAAATTAATTATGATACCAACAACTGCTGGTACAGGTGCAGAGACTGAAAGTACTGCAATGGTAACAGATTCTGAAAAGGGTATGAAGTTCTGTCTTGATCATCCTAGGCTAAAGATTAGTGCGGCTGTCCTTGATCCAGTGCTGACCGTTGGGTTGCCTGCTGACTTAACGGCCTGGACGGGCGTTGATGCATTAACGCATGCAATTGAAGCATATATTGTCCCCGATTTTAATCCTTTGTGTGATGGTGCAGCTATTGAAGCATTAAAATTAATCGGTAAATATTTGATAACTGCAGTTGAGCAACCGGAGAACCTAGAGGCTCGTGGTGGCATGCTGGTTGGATCTTGCTTGGCGGGAGTTTCATTTCTGAAAGGGCTTGGTTTTGTTCATGCTATTTCCCACATGATCGGTGCGGAGTTTGATACCCAGCACGGCTTGACAAACGCAATCGTGTTGCCAGCAGTTCTTCGCTATAATCTTCCTTCTTTAGAAGAAAAGCGTCACCAAATGGCTCACGCTTTAAACATTAAAAATAAAACCAGTGATGGATTTATAAAAGAAATAGAGGTCAAGCTTGACCGACTTAATATACCTAAATCTTTGAGTGAAATTGGTGTGCCGTTGGATTGTTCGAGCAGAATCGCTGATAAAGCGATGCTTGATAGTGCCGCTTCCACAAATCCGGTAGCTGGGGACGCATCTGACCTAAGAAATCTTATTGAACAAGCTATTAATAAAGCGAGGTAGTCTGGACAACTAAAAACGGTCTATAGTAAGAAATTGCTCTTTTTTCTGCTCATGGCTCCACCTACAACCCAGATTAGGCGATATTTCATTAGCAGCTACAGATCCAATTACTTCATTTAATGCGAAATTAGCTTTTTGGACAATATCATATGTTGTTTCAAAAACATCTGATTTAGTTTGTATTTGTTTTTTACAAAGCATTTTTACCCCCGTTGATGAGTTTTATACGAGAGCAAAGCCCGTGCCAGATCAAAAAAAATTATTTAAATCATGGTGATAAAGAATACAAATAAGGGCTCAAGCTTGTAAGTGTCAAAAGCTTGTTATTTTATTGGTGTTGCCCCAGTTTCGACTTTTATGAACTTATCATTCCTTTTCGTCCAAACTGCTAGGACTGCTTCTTTTGATCCATCAGGGAAAGACATAAAACTATGTTCTACCAGAATATCATCGTTTTCATATACGCATCTTTGATCCGTGACTTCTAGACTATCGCTTGACATCATACCCCGAACCATTTCGGCAAATTCTTGTTTGCTGCGTTCCGTTTGAGTTTGATGGCTTACCATCACAAAATCCTCGTCAATCATAGAAAGGAAGGCATCCACGTCCCTTGTTTCATTAGTTTTAACCATTTTATCGTATAGCATTATAAATCTCCTTTGGAATTTTAATTTTAAGATTGAAAATATTTAGCACAAGTACATGATTTGTATCTGTTATAATGTCATTATTAATTAGAAGATAACTCTAACATTTAAATTTTGCACCATATCAGAAACCAATTCTGGTCGTTGTTATTGATATACCCGTTAGAACTGCCAACAGTGCTAAACGGTTTAAAACAGTTAAACTCTTGAGAAATTTCTCTTTAGGCGGTGCATTCATTTTAGCTCTATTTATCAGGTACAAGTTTACGGTAACCGTTGAAATTAGAAGAATGCTGGCGCCTATGATTTTGACTGTAAAAGCCCACCCCATATTCAAAGTTCCATAAATCTCTAAAGCTAACCACAATCCAGAAATCCAAATTAAAATCATCGCAAGTAATGAAATTTTGACCAATTTTAACATTGTCTGTTGTACTTCGTTAGAGGGAGTTATCCCGCTAGATTTATGAGCTTTTATCAGCAGTGGATTAGCGACCCCTGCACCGCCTGCTAAAAATAGTGCAACGTAGTGTATTATTTTTAATGTAATTATTAAGTTCAATTTAACACTCCGATTTTCACAAAATACTTTGATATCTTTACGCAAGGTCATGTAGGTTTCAGCTTGTAAACAGCAAGATAGCCGCATATTTCGTCAGCCGTATATAATTATTTTTGATCGCAAATTTGATAGATTTTTAGGCAAACTGTTAAAAATTTAAAAAAACTAAAATTTGTTTGGGCTTCTTTCAATACCTTATGCTTTTTTACTAATAAAGTTGTGCGGCTACCACTGTCAGAAAAGTTTAAAACCGAAATGGAACTAGTATGAATTTTACAAATTCTTCTTATGGAGAAACGTTGCTAAATAACCGTCTAATAGCAATCATTTTTCTACTATTAATTACCGTTGGGATGTCTTTTGGCGCTAAGAATCTTTATTTTGATAATGATTATCGAGCATTTTTTGGAAAGACTAATCCACAACTTGACGCTTTTGAAAGGCTCCAAAAAACCTATACAAAAATTGACAATGTTCAATTTGCTGTTGAGCCAAAACCAGGCAGCAATGCCAGTTCCGTTCAAATACTATCTGCTATTGAAGAGTTAACTGAATTAGCATGGCAGATACCGTATTCCTTGCGTGTCGACAGTATATCTAATTATCAGCATACAGAGGTGGATGAAGACGATTTGCTTGTGGAAGATCTCTATGAATTCGCAGAACAATTGGACGAACAAAAACTAGATGCAATACGCACGATAATTTCAACCGAACCCTCTATAATTGGCAGAATTCATGATCCCAATCATAGAGCTACTGCTGTGACGGCCACCGTTCAATTGCCAGGAAAAAATCCTATGGAGGTCGTTGAAGTTGTAGAAGCATCTAGATTGCTCAAGGAAACAATCGAACAAAATCATGATGTAAAGTTAAGGCTAGGTGGTATTGCAGTTTTCAACAATGCCTTTCTAGAGGCATCTGAAAATGATATGATGACGTTAATGCCTGCCATGTATTTGGTCATTCTTGTAGTTACCTACTTGATGATAAGATCAATTTACGCAACGGCAATGGTTGTGCTTATTATCGTTCCAAGTATTACATTTGCGATGGGTTTTGGTGGGTGGATTGGTGTTGGATTAACGCCGCCGTCAGCGAGTGCTCCAACGGTGATTACGACATTAGCCGTTGCAGATTCTATTCATTTTCTTGTTACAATGTTCCAGCGAATGAAAGCTGGGCATAGTCAACGTGACTCAATTATTTATAGTTTGAGTGTTAACGGTAAGCCTATTTTTTTAACATCAATTACAACGGCTGTTGGTTTTTTATCCTTAAACTTTTCCGACTCGCCGCCGTTTCACGATTTAGGCAATATCACAGCCGCGGGCGTAATGGCAGCTTGGCTTTTTTCCGTTATGTTACTTCCTATTTTAATGAGTTTTGTGACTGTAAAACCTAAAGAAACGCTCGGCTCTCTAAACAATTATATGGGCAAGATGGGTGAGTTTATTTCCTCAAAATATAAGGCAGTTCTAATTATATCAATTTTTATCTCGGTGCTTGTAACAGCAGCAATTACAAGGAACGAAATCAATGACGACTTTCTCAAATATTTTGATGAAGATATAACCTTCAGAGCAGATACCGATTGGATTAGCCAAAACTTAACTGGTCTCAATCAAATACAATTTGATATGCAGTCGAAAAAGCCAAATGGCATAAGCGATCCCGTGTTTTTGAATAAACTTGAAACATTTGCTAATTGGGCCCGAAATCATGAAGTTGTAACAAATGTTCAGAGTATAACCGATGTTTTCAAGCGCTTGAATAGAGATCTAAATGGAGGAGACGTAGAGTTTTATAGAATACCAGAAAACCGTGAACTGTCTGCGCAGTATCTTCTCCTATATGAATTGTCACTTCCATTTGGTTTGGATCTCAATAATCAAATTGATATTGATAAGTCATCGACACAAGTCATTGTAACAATTGACGATTTGACTACAAACCAAATCAAGGCTTGGATCTTGGAAGCAGAAACTTTTCTAAAAAATGAGTTGGGAATGGATACGGTCGCCGCAGGTCCGACTGTAATGTTTTCGTACATAGCTGAGAGAAATATTCAAGGCATGTTATGGGGAACTTTATACGCTGTTTTGATTATTTCAGGCATTATCCTGATTGCTTTGAAAGATGTGAGGCTGGGACTACTGAGCTTGGTTCCAAACCTACTTCCTGCTGCATTAGCTTTCGGAGTATGGGGTCTCTTTGTTGGTCAGGTAAATATGGCCGTAGCGGTAGTAACTGGTATGGCACTTGGGGTGATAGTGGATGATAGTGTACATTTTTTAACAAAATATCAGCTAGCAAGAAAAAATCATAATTTGTCTGCCGAAAAGGCCGTGGTGTCTGCATTTAGTGGGGTCGGTACCGCACTGCTAGTTACCACAATTATTTTAGTTGCTGGTTTTGCTATTTTGGCGCAGTCAAGTTTTGGGCTGAATAGTGCAATGGCTAGCCTAACAGCCATAGCGTTGTTTATGGCGCTTGTCGCAGATTTAACTATTTTACCCGCATTACTCATCCTGTTAGATAGAAAAATTAATAAAAGTAATGCTTCAGATAATGTCGTCACCGCTTAATTTGATATAAGGAAAAATCATGAAATCTTTTAGAATTATTCTTATAGTTTTATTATCTTATCTGTTCGTTGGGAGCGTTTATGCTTCTGAAGGAAAGGGACTTGAAATAGCGACAGAGGTAGATGTTAGGGATAGGGGGTTTGGCGATACTACTTCTACAATGACGATGACTTTGTTTGATCAATATGGAAACTCTACATCAAGGAAAATCAGAAATAGAACTCTCGAAGGCACAGATGAGGGCGATTTGTCGCTCGTAATTTTTGATACTCCCGCTGACGTTAAGGGCACAGCTTTCCTTTCGCATACTAAGAAATCAGGGTCAGATGATCAGTGGTTGTACCTGCCAGCTCTGAAGAGAGTAAAACGGATTGCTTCATCGAACCAAGCAGGACCATTTATGGGCAGTGAGTTTGCCTACGAAGATATTTCAAGCCAGGAACTCGAAAAATACACATACAAATACTTACGAAATGAGGATTACCAGGGGTTGGATTGTTTTGTTGTGGAGTATGATCCAATCGATCGCAAGAGTGGCTACTCGAAGCAAATTGTTTGGATAGATACAAAAGAATATAGATCTCACAAAATCGAGTTTTATGATCGAAAAGAAAGTTTGCTTAAGACGCTAGTCTATAAAAACTATTCTAAATATAATGGTAAATTTTGGCGAGCGGATATATTCGAGATGGAAAACCATCAAACGGGAAAAAAGACTATATTGGAATTCGACGACTGGAAGTTCCAAACTGGTTTGTCTGCAAAAGACTTCAATAAGAAATCGCTTAAAAAAGTTCGGTGATGGGCTATTTTGCAAGAATAGCATGTGTTTGGCTCCTACTGGCCATACAAGTTAAAGCAGAGACAAGCGGTTCACTAGAAATTACGGGATCTTATTTTCCCAAGTCTTTAGGTGCTAGTTTCGATACAAATTTTACTGCTGAAGCCAAAGTCATTGGTTATGAAGAGTTAGATGACTTTCAGCTTGAATATGAAATTATTATAAGAAAAAGTCTCAACGATAATGGCAAAGATATCGTTGAGCCGCGTCAACTTTTTCTTTCAAAGACGTTCGGCGATATAGATGTTTATCTAGGCTACAGGCATACGTTCTGGGGAGTTGCCGAAAGTAGAAATCTTGTTGACTTGATTAACCAGCAAGACTTAGCTGCAGGTATCTCTGCTGACAATAAATTGGGTGCACCCTCTATTTCTATTGAGACTTACTTAGGTTCTGGAGAGTTACAATATTGGTATATTCCTCGGTTCCGTGAAAGAACTTTTAACGATGCAAATGCCCATCCAGGTTTTGGAATGCCAGTTGCTCCTGCACAGTTTGCACACGCAAAAGGGTCTAAGGCAAGCGATCAAGCATTTAGGTATGCAAACTCGATTGGCGATATTGAGTATGCATTTAGTATATTTGATGGAACTGTACGAGAGCCGTTATTTCTAGTCCAAGAATTAGAACAGCCAATGATTGCACCATATTATGAGCAAATGCGTTCAGTCGGTTTGGAGTTACAGTATACTGGAGAGTCGATCCTGTATAAATTCGAAGGGTTAACTGGAACTCAAAGTGGAAAAGATTTCGATGCAGTAGTTCTAGGAACAGAAAAAACTGTTTACACGATTTTTGAAACTCAATGGGATATGGGCATACTTTTCGAATATCAATATGATGAAAGAGCTCAAGCGCTGATAGACCAGATGATTGTCTCTGGAGTTAGATTAACAGCTAATGATGAGTTCGACACCAATCTTCTTATTTTATATACGGTTGATGACGCGTTCAGCCAGTCTTTATTTGGTCTGGAGGCTTCTAGGCGGCTCCGTAATGGGATGACTTTAGATATTAATTATTTACTCTATCAGTCTGACAGGCAAAATTTACCATTCTACTCGCTTGTGGATGACAGTGAGCTAAGTTTCACACTGGGATATTATTTCTAAAAGTACTTAAGCGATTATACGAACGGCTTAGTAAAATTGACTGACTGGGACTAGGCACTTCTCTTTCGAAGATAAGGCCTCTTTTCTTCTGAGCTGTTTCAAATGTCTGAGCATTGTCAAAACCGTTCTAGTTGGTATGCTTTCCTTCCATCATCAAGAAGGATCGCAAGTATGAAACCGACCAATGTAGTTTCGATGGATTTTAATTCTCCTGAAGCCATGGAAGAATTTATTGAGATGTATGAGCGTGACGCTCCATCACTCTATCCTCAAGCCGAATTGCTAGTCTTGGTTAAAACTGAAGAAACCAGCCTATTAGCGATTGCGGCATACCCGACAGAAGACGATAGGTTAAAAGCAAGCGAAACAGCGCAGGAACGTATTAAAGGTCAATTTGCCCCCTTGTTCAGTGAAAGCTTTAGACTGCTTGGTGATATGGTTGTGCATCACACTCCAAATTCAAAAGTGGCAAGGCCATGATATTGTTAAAACTGTTCTAGTTGGTATGCTTTGTCTATCAGGGTGTGGATAAGTGTGATGTGGGATGAAGACCCAATTTGGCTAAAATTGTTCACGGTAGTAATTAATATCCTTGTCTGCATAGTGGCGGCATTTGCATACGGCCTTTTTTAAATCCACCTTCTTACATTCTTTTTGTACTCTTCATATTCCTCACCAAAAATTTCCAAAAGTGCTTCCTCTTCGGGAATGATTTGTAGAAAATTAATAAGAAAAACAAATACAATATTTATAATTATACCAAACCAAGTTCCAAACCAAATTGTTGAAGCAATAGTCCATAATAGCAACCCTAGGTACATTGGGTTTCTTGAGTACCGATACATACCTTCAGTTACTAGCGCTGTAGCATCTGAAGGCTTTAAAGGGGTAATAGTTGTTTTGAATTTCGCAAACAATTTAAAAGAAGGTAAGGCGCATGCTGCACCCAAAATAATAAACAAAACACTTAATGAGCCTTGATAATTAAATGTGATTGATTCAACAAATAAAGAAGAGAGATAAATTAAAACTATCATCACTAACGCTAGAATAGGTGGCGGTATTTTTGTCTTCATTTCAATATTCCTTTTTGTGTTTTGTTTTGGGAAGACACTAATCGAGCTTGGGAAGACAAAAAACACCTTTTATTAATATTTCTGCATATTGCAAATGAGTCACACAAAAATACGCTAAAAAGTGGGAAGACAACGCAAATTTCAGCGAATCCCGTGGGAAGACACATTCCAAAAGGTGAATTTTTAATTTTTTTTACCTAAAAAAGTTTTATATTTTAATAGGTTAGTGGAGCGGGCGATGAGATTCGAACTCACGACATTTACCTTGGCAAGGTAACGCTCTACCCCTGAGCTACGCCCGCATAAATCACTGAACCGTTATTTATAAAGATACGTTTGCAACCGCAAGCATAAAATGAAGTACGTATTTAAAATATGTTACCTTATAAGGTCGACGCGGTTACGTTAGCTCTATGATTAAATCTTTTGCGTCAATTTGGGTGGCTGGCTTAACGTGAACAGCTTTTATTTTCGCATCTCGCTCTACATGAATGCCAGTTTCCATTTTCAAATCTATTGGGAACTCTAATTACTCTCGGCTGGCCATTTAGTTCAAAAAAAACTTTGACTTCGCCATTTTCATCCGTCTCACCGATTGCTTGCATGCGGATCTCTAGTGTTTTGCCAGGATCGATTTCCAAACTTATTTCGTCACCGGAGTTCATGCCGTAGAAAAAAGTTTTTGTTGGTAGAGTTCGAACCGGGCCATATGTGAGATGCCGTTCCATGTAATCTAGGAAAACCTTTGGATACATTAAGTAACCATTTAAGTCCTCATCATCAATTTTCATGCCATCAAGATTATCAGAAAGTTCTTGACGGGTTTCTTCGAGGTCTATTGGTTCAAGATTTTTACCTGGTCGGTCTAAATTTGGTTTTTCGCCTTTCAATGCCTTTTTAACTATATGCTTTGGAAACCCTCCAGGCGGCTGTCCTAAATTTCCTCTGAGCATATCAACAACACTTTCAGGGAAAGCCACATCAGTTTTCGGATTTTCGACATCATCACGACTTAAATTTTGAGCAACCATCATGAGGGCCATGTCGCCTACCACCTTTGATGATGGAGTAACTTTTACGATATCACCAAACATTTGATTAACGTCTGCATATGTTTCTGCTATGTCATGCCATTTTTCTTCCATGCCCATTGAGCGAGCTTGAGCTTTTAAATTTGTGAATTGTCCTCCCGGCATCTCATGCAAATAAACTTCCGAGGCCGGTGACGATAGACCACTTTCAAAAGCAGCATATTGAGCTCTAACTTGCCCCCAATAGTCACTTATCTCTCTTAAGTTTTCGATGTTTATTCCAGTATCACGCTCCGAGTTGTGCAGAGCTTCTACGATCGATCCCATACAAGGTTGTGACGTTCCGCCAGAAAAAGCATCCATCGCTGCGTCAACAACATCAACACCTGCATCTGCTGCTGCCAAAATGGTAGCGCCTGCAATTCCAGATGTATCGTGTGTGTGAAAA
>LULK01001335.1_pt1 | contig 18451 bp, 19 predicted proteins | sample 728181 | NCBI WGS metagenome assembly LULK01 (sample SAMN03860291, study PRJNA289734) | marine metagenome | biome: seawater column; feature: ocean; material: water; isolation source: Red Sea water column Station 169 - depth 10m | place: Saudi Arabia: Red Sea | collected 2011-10-15 | depth 10 m | reverse complement strand
GTTGGATGTGACGGTGCACAATTATCATAAGTATCAGTAGTCATTGATCCAGTAACAGAAACCACAGCAGCAAATGTGTTGTCTAGATTGCAAGCTAAGTGATAACTCATATAGCCACCATTAGACATTCCAGAAGAATATATTCTTGTTACGTCAATAGAAATTTTGTCTTTAATATATTCAATAATAGTATCTATAAATTCAATATCTTTAGCAGTGCTTTTAGAGGTCCAACCTCCATTATTCCAATGAGTATTTAAGCCATTACTAGTTGTACCTTGGGGATATACAACAATAAAATTATTTGCATTAGCAAGGGGCTCATAATTTGTATAATTGAAGTGGGTCATCGCAGAAGATCCGTATCCATGTAGTGCAAATAAAACAGCAATACTTGAATTTGTATCGAGATTAGACGGCTCATACAAAAAGTAAAATCTATCAATATTATCATGCACTAAATCGCATCTTCTAAGATTTGGCACTTGAGTACTTATACATGTTTCAGTTGAATTTAGTGTTTGGATAGTTGGAGGGTTATTTTCAAAATCTGAACTTGAAGATCCACCTCCACACGAATAAAGCAGAATTAATACTAGTAAAAACTTAAAAATATACATTTCATCTATTATAAATTAGCTAAAAATAAAAAAGGGAGCAAAAGCTCCCTTATTTAGAAAATCTATAAAATCAATTTGCAGGATAGTTAACAATATTAGTTAATATAGAAATATTCATAACTCTTCTGTTTTCACTGACCTTATCTGCAAACTTTGCAAATGAATCACTTCCGTACAAAGTTTCAGCTGATTTCATAGCTTCTGCAACACTTGGAGCACTTGTATAAGCATAATGTGTATAGTATCTAGAATCACCAGCAACCAATTGTCTTAAACCATAGCTACCTTGGATATTTCCTGATTCAACTTGAGCGTTTGTAAGTTTGGTATATTCTTTAGCATACGCAGAAGCATCTTTAACTTGCATTCTGTAGATTGTATAAACTTGATCTTCATCAGGGTTTTCATTGTATACGCTAATTAATTTCATGTTTAAAGACTGTTCTACTGGCTCAGCGATAGAAGCAGTTTCAGCAAAGAACGATAAAAATACAGGATCCGTAAAAGATTCTGTTCCGGTGCCTAAGCTTTCTGGATTTTCATAATTTAGAACAACAACATGGGTTGCATCATCATAACCATTGAATGCATATTGATGGAGCGAAACATCTCCAGCAAATGACTTACCCCAATCAGTATTCATTAACTCATCAAGCGCTTCAACATAAGCAGCTGGATTTGAAACCTTCATTGAATATGTCGCCAAATAGCCTGCTGCATTTAATGATTGTGATGTTAGAAAAACAAAAGCGAATAAGCTATAAAAAAATTTTTTCATGATTATCTCTCCTAATATGAATATTAATAATACATTAATGTATTTATAAGAAGATTAGTTTTATATAAATATTTTAGATATAAATTGGTGCGGTACGCCGGTCTCGAACCGGCGGCCTTCTGCTTGGCAAGCAGACGCTCTACCAACTGAGCTAGTACCGCATTGGATGCTTAATATACTCTTTAACATGGTTGCTTTCAACAATATTAAATCGTCATTGTGGCAAAAGTATCTCTTGGAAATCTATAAATTTTCCAGTGACATCTCGCCTTGAAATTATGAGATATGATGGATCTAACTCAATAGGAATTGCTATGCTTAAATTATTTGCGGATACAGGTCCACCCATGTATGCTCTGTCTTCATATCCAATATGCTCATATGATGCATAGAATGGATTACCAATACCTAAAGTTATTAAGTGCCTTCCTGAATTATCAAATAGCTTTACTGCATACTTATCATCATCGCTTACAAATTTAAGTTTTTTAAGAATTCTCTCTTTAGGTTTTTGAACTTCGATTTTTTTCAATGTAAATAAATCTGGAGTACCATGAAAAGTAAATATCTTTGCATCTTGATTTGGAGAAACATGTAGCTTAATTAGGTCTATTTCTTTTAAATCTTTTTCAGCCATAACTGTAAAAGAAAATACAAAAGCTAAAATAAATAAATATCTCATATGTCTTTTTACCACCTTGACCAATTAATACCCCAGGTTCCTCCCATTGGACCAGTTACATAACCATAATGATATTGGGATTGATCCGTTGGGTTATAGCCCCACTGACATGAGCCACTAGTTCTGTCACACCAGTAAAAATCAGAATTAAATAATCCTTCATAAAAATCATTTACATCAGTCACGTCGTCGGGTGCTGTAACAGTTCCAGTAAGATCATCAACTTTCCATGTATAAATTTGCACAGTATTATTAGCCGGCCTATCAAATACTATTCTTGTTTGATTTTCTTTTGACGGATCCTCAACACCATTTATATACCATTTAAGTCTTAACTTAGAATTATCATATACAACATCAATATCTATTTCAAAACCAGTTCTAGCCCCCGACTCATCGGTGACAAAACCTACCTCATCACCATATAAAAAACCCTGGTTATGAATTGATCCTATTGCGAAACCTTCAGTATTAACCTCACCATATTTTAAAATGCCGCCCTCCATAATAGTCCAGTATTTTGGCCTATAATTATCAAACTCCCCATAATAATTTCCTTCAAAAAGGCCAACAACATCGCATTCTGGATTTCTACCAGTTCTATTTCCATTTGCATCATATAAATTGAACAAACAGTCGCATGTAGTTGCATCCTCACCCTCGTCATAAATAGATCCATCTGCATAGTTATAACAAACCTTAAAGTCTTTTCCCGCTACATTCATAAAGTCTGATATGTGATGCTTCCATTTAACTAATGATGGATCAGCCTGTGTTGTTGTATTTACATTTCTATCTGCCCATTGACTGACATCTCTATCGTCAGTAGTTATATATTCGTCTCCCATTTCACCATGTGCATGACCCAGCTCATGCATTAAAGTATATTCTGTTCTAGGTTTGATTTCTTGAATGTTAGTGTTACCCAAATTCACTCCTCTGCCATCTATCATTGTTAGGACAGAGACTAAATCATGTTCAGCAAACAGATCATCAAAAACAGAATCGTTTATATCGCCAGAGCCAATGCAATAAACATCCTCATCCCAGTCATAACAACCTGTTTCAATAGATGCTAAAGAAGTTCCATCAGGACTTACTGGCTCTGCAACAACAATATCAAAATAGCCTGTGAAAAATTCAGAAGCATCTGAATCATTAAGAGCATTAATGGATTTCAGTAAAGCTTCTCTAAAACTATCAGTATCAGATAGCGTTCCATCATTAGGATCTGCTTTTAATGAATCAGCAACAAACAAGTAATCAGTTCTTCCAAAGGTTGATCCACCTCCAACAAGATAATACACATAATAATCTTTATTTGTTGTAGTGCCAGAATCAAAACCATCACTTTTGTCGTCATCTTGAGCAACAGTAACGGTTTGTTTATTAGATATGAACCATGTATTAAATGAATCACTGGCGGTATCCATACCATCAGATATTATAATTTCCGCATTGAATAACCCTGCTTTAGATAGAGTTGATAAATCTAGAACTATATCTCCTTGACCATCCCCAGTTGAAGTAAAAGTTGTTCCAACATTTTCCGAGTTTATAGATGCACTAAAACTAAAATCTGTATCTATATTATCAACATCTGAAAACGAAACAGAAAATGTAGGATTATTTTCAAAAATAAGATGATCTTTGTCTAAATTTAATTTTGAATCTAATGATATCTGTGGCAAATCGTTTACAGAATTAACTGTAATTGTAACTGTGCTATTTCTTGTAATGCTTTTTTCGACTGCAGTAACAGAATAAGAAAATTCATCTTGTCCATTAAAATTTTCATTGGGAGTATAAGTGATAGCTCCAGTTGTCAAAAAAGTAAGGACTCCATTTGTTGTTGAAGAAACAAGTGCATATTCAAGTGTGACAGGCTCATTAGCAGTTGCAACTACATTACCTGTGTATGTAGTATCTTCATCAACTGATATAGAAGTGCTTGATGCTAAAGTTATTGCAAAGGGAGCTGGAGGTGCACTACCGCCTCCTCCGCCTCCACCACAGGAAACAATAAAAAATATAACAATAAATATCCTAAGAATATTCATAAACAAATTATATCTTATCCAAATAAAAAAGAGGGCTAAAAAGCCCTCTTTGAAGTTAAAAAATATGTTTAAAATTTAACTCTAAATCCTGCTTTATAGATAGGACCATGATCTTGATATAAAAATGTCATTTCTTCATATCTTGAATAAAGCTCTACCTCAGAATCAGTAATATTTATAGCTTCAACAAATACCTGAGTATTATCTGAAACATTATATGTTGCATTGAAATCTACTTGAGCTCTTTCAACAACATAGAGTGGATTATATTGGTCCATTCCAGCGTAAGTCTCGCCTTTTAAGTTATATGAAAGTCTTGCAGACATTTTTTCGTCTTCATAAAAGACAGACAAGTTTGCTGCATCACCAAATCCTGGAAGAGCAAATTGTTCGCCTATGAGTCCAGGATCTGCATCTGTATCTCCACTAATTAATGTGACGTTAGCAAGCACACCAAAATTATTTTCAAATAAATGTTGTACAGCAAGCTCAAAACCATCTAAAACGCCATCATATTTATTAACTGGTTGAGCTAAATTAAATATATAAAATGGATCATCGGAGTTACCGATAAAAACAGCATTACCACTATTGGCATCTGGAATACAATCTGTAGATCCGTTACATCCAAAAGTGAATCCAGTATTAACTAACCATGCCCAATCGTAAGCATTAGACCAACCGCATGCCCAATAACCTTGACTTGCAGTCCATTGACATAATGCGTCATCATTTTCTGGAACAATAAGTTCTCCTCTTGGTCCGCGAGTAACATCCCGAACACCATTAAAAGGTCCACTTCTAAGACCAGCTCCGTGATAGTCTTTAATATCTTTCCTAAAGTAATTAACTGCGAAATAACTACCTTCTTTGTAATAATACTCATAAGCTAAATCTAAATTGACTGACTCATAAGGTTGCAAGTTTGGATTACCTGTTCCAAGTGTTAATGGATATCTTGAATCAAATGCGCCAACACTTACTGTAGAATCAAGTTGCTCTAAACTTGGTCTTGCGATAGTTTTACTTGCTGCAAATCTAACAATTTTATTTTCTTCAACTTCAAACGTCATATTTACATTTGGTAAAAAATAATTTGAGCTACCTGTACCTGTATAAGTTGTAGGCTCAGTGATGACTCCAACTTTATCTCCGTACATGAAAGCACCCAAACTCCACGCGGTATTAACAGGAACTGTTGTATCAGCAGTAGATGCCCTTTCCTCTTCCTCGTATCTTAATCCAACTTGAGCACGAACTGGAATTCCATTCATTTCTGTATCAAAGTTAAGATTTACAAACCAAGAATTTAGTTCTTCAACTATTATTCCGTTAGAATCTCTTGAACCAAAACAACCATCAACTACACCTCTAGTTGAGCTTCTTACCCCGTCATAACCAACATTTGCACCAAGTCCGTTGGGATTGCCATCAGCATCAAACGCATCATTAGCAATACATTCAGCTGGCCACTGATAAGGTGTGTTATTGTTATTCCACCAACTTCCATCTGAAGATGAAAAATCTCCAACAAAACCTGCGGCTCCAAACCAATATAGTGCATCAGCTTTTGAAATATTAAGATAATAAAAAGGCGTTCCTGAGCCAAGATATCCAGGTACGCTAACTTTTGTCCAAACATCATCAGGCATAAATGCATAAGTCATCATTACTGGATCACCATCTGCTAATTTTCCATTTACTAACTGATTAAACCATTTTTGATTTCTAAAAGTAGTTTCCATCTGAGACATTCCAAACTCAATCGAAGTAAGTGATTCCATGACGATGCCATCATTGTTATCCCAGGTACCGATAAGTTGCAATTGATCTAATTCGCTTTCTCTATCTTGATAATTTAAAAAAGCTTGTCTTGGACCCATATCGCTACCATCGAATTCTGTAGCACCTGTATCCGCACCTTGGAAGTTTTTGTCCATATTCCAAGTAAGAGCTCCAACTTTATTATTAAAATCAAATGATCTTGCTCTTAAATAACCTGATGCTTCTTGAACAGGCCAGTAACCCCATCCTGGCCATGCTCCATTTGAAAATTGAAGAATATTGTTTTGCGTTCCACCAGGTGTTCCTTTAAATTTAGCAACAGAATCGTGGTAATCAAGCACAAGATTTAAACCATATTCAAAATCATTTTGCCAACTATCGCCATTACCTGGTGCTTCTGAGGTGCCTTGTATTACTGCACCTCTTTCATTTACAGTCATTTGAGTAGTATTCCAACCAGCAAAATATGAACCGGTTGTTATACCCGTAAAATCAAAACTTGTACTCGATGTCGTGTAGTCGACTGTTGTGACTAATTTGCCCATTTCATATTGGAAAGTGGTTTGTAAATTATCTCTTTCACTTTGATTATCTTTAAATTTATATGCCAATGACTCTGGATAAAAGAAAACTCCATCAGCTCTTGTATTTGAAGATGAAACTATAGCGGATGATGGCACATGATTTCTTTCATTGCTTGGAAGCCATGTAATTTCGTTAGTTCCTTCTTCTCTGTTATGTCTTTCTTGATGAGAACCAGATATTGCAAGGCCCCATGTCCCACCAAGATACTCACCATTAGTTATAAAAATAAAATCTAATTCAGGAGTTGCATCATCACCAGTAACATTTTTTGTATGATGATTTAGTCGCATACTAATAGCTCCACCGGTGTCAGCTCCAATAGGTTTTGCGGTTACCATATTGATTGTTGAGCCCAATCCACCTGTCGGTAGAACAGCATTAGCAGACTTATATACCTCAACTGCTGCCACACCATGGGAAGAAATATCACCAAAATTAAATGATCTTCCTCCACCGTATTGAGGTGGAACTGTCGGCATTGTTCTTCCATTTAATGTAACAAGGTTAAACTCTGGTCCTAGTCCACGAACAGTAACTTTTGTACCTTCATCGTTGCTTCTCTCGGTTGTTACTCCAACCAGCCTTGATAAAGCTTCAGCAAGGTTTCCATCTGGAAATTTACCAAGATCCTGCGCTGTAAGTGCATCGACGACACCAACATTTTTTCTTTTGATATCAATTGCATCTTTAAGACTTGATTTAACACCACTAACAATTACTTCTTCTACTTCATTTTCTTCTTCAGTATCTTGTGCTATTAAATGAGAAGATATTGGAAATAAAAGTACCAGCGACAATAAAAATTGTTTCACGTTTAACCCCCCTAGGTTTTATGTATATAAGATGAACATTATTAAACTTTCTAGAATGATTTATGTCAAGTTTATTAAGAGTAATTAAAAATAATTTGAAAATTTATTCGTCTATGAATGATAACGTTTCCTCTCCATATCTGGTCCACCACTCCATACCCATTAGATGAATTCTTTCTAAATTTTCTTCTGAGTCGTCATCAAGAAACTTATTAACCTTTCCAAGTGGTGAATTTATTCTTAAATAATTTTTTTTAAAAATATCTTCAGCAATGTCATTATGAATTTCTGAATCGAGTAGCATCCCCATAATATCGTTTCTTAACCACCCAACGCCACCCCATTTTATCGATGTCTCACCATCAATTTTCTTTTTATTTTGACCTGAACCAATGCTCAAAATTTTTATATTTTCAGAGTCTAAAATACTTTTTGCATGCGAATATCCAATTAAGGTTGGATTATTTGTAATTATGCTTCCATCGATCATCCAAGATTTATTTTTCATTTGATAAGAAGGAAAATACATTGGAGCAGCACTTGAAGCTGCAACAGCATCTTTAAAAGTAATTTCAGGTGTATTGAAGGAATCGAAAACTGAATGTGTTCGTTTTTCAATATCATATGCATAGCACAAGAAGGGCTTCTTAGATTTATCTAAAGTGTTATCTTTGAAAATTTCATTAAGCACATTGATTCTTCCATCGTTTTCATATCTTGGTCTTGCTTGAATTAAGGACGCTTTGTCCCAAAAAAAAGAACTTTTCATTATCCTATCAAGATATTTTTTTGACCAATAATTTTTAACTTTTTCTGCAGAAAAGTCACCATATGCAAAACACGCTGCGTTCAATGAGCCTGCACTTGTACCGATAAACATATCAAATATATCTGTAACTTTTTTACCGCTCTCTGATTCAAGTTTTTTTAAAAAAACTAATGCAGCTATGGTTCTGACTCCACCACCATCAAGACATAAAATTTTTTTTTGAGATGATTTTGATAAAAAACTGAAAAAACTCTTCATAAATATTTATTAATGTTATTTAACAATATTTAAACCCAATGTCTTTGCAGCAGTATTTATGCCACCTAAGTTAATTACATCTTTGTATCCCAAATTAATTAAGATATTTTGCGCTTTGCCTGATCTGTTTCCACTTCTGCAGTAAAGATATATTTTTTCATCTTTAGAAATAGAATAATTAATCTCATCTATAGCCTGCCATTCAATGTTTAATGAGTTTTCTATGTGGCCAGAGTTATACTCATCAATCGTTCTGACATCTATTATTACTTCAGCATTTAGTGATGTAATTAAAGTGATACATAGAAAAGCTATACCTAAAAAAAACTTTTTCATAAAACTAAGACCAATGCTCTAAAATAATATCTGAAGCTTTTTCTCCAATCATTATGGTTGGTGCGTTGGTATTACCGCCTATTAATGTTGGCATGATAGATGCATCAACAACTCTCAATCCTTCAATACCATGTACTTTCAAGTTGTGATCTACCACCGCCATTTCATCATTACCCATCTTGCAAGTTCCAACTGGATGATAAACAGTGTCGGCTTCTTCTCTTATTGCTTGTTCAATATCTTCATTATCGTTTAAATCTATTGGTCGCTGAACATGACTAGATGTATATTTACTTACAGGGCTTTTATTTAAAATGCTCATCATTTTTTTATATCCCTCAACTAGGTCTGCCACATCATCAGGGTGAGATAAAAACTTAGGATCTATTAAAGGGTCTTCAAAAGGATCAGAAGATTTCAAAGTAACCTCTCCTCTTGACTTGGGCCTTAAAAGACATACATGACAACTTAGTCCATGGCCCCAGACCGAAGTTCTTCCATGATCAATAACCATAGCTGGTGCAAAATGTAATTGGATATCTGGTATATCTTTTTAATTATTTGTTTTGATAAATCCACCTGCCTCTGCAACTGTCGACGTGAACAAACCAACTTTTGCAAAAATATACTTTATTATCTCAAGTGGAAATTTATAAAAGATTGATTTTAAAGAAAATCCAATTAATTCAATGGAGTTATATTTGTGCACAGATAAATAATCAATATGGTCTTGTAAATTTTTGCCAACACCTGGAAGTTCATGAATATGTTCAATGTCATGCTTTACAATTTCTCCTGACGGCCCAATGCCAGATCTTAATAATATTTGAGGAGATCCAAATGCACCTGAGCTCAATATTACCTCTTTATTTGCATTGACTATTATCACTTTCCCATCTTTGTCTATACATTCAACACCAACAGCTTTCTTATTTTTAAATAGAATTTTATTAACGTTTGTATCTGTCATTACAGTTAAATTTTCTCTTTCTAATGCAGGAACTAGATATGCCTTTGCAGCGCTGCATCTTTTTCCGTCTTTTTGTGTAGTTTGATAATAACCTACGCCCTCTTGCTCAAGGCCATTAAAATCATCATTAAAACCAAATAACTCAGAACCAGTTTTAACAAAATCATCAGTTGGTGTATTTTGATGTCTAATCTTAGAAACATTTAAAGGTCCCCTCTGGCCATGAAATTCATCATCAAATTCTTCATTGTGTTCAGCCTTTTTAAAATAAGGAAGAACTTCGTCATACGACCAGCCTTCATTTCCTAATTCTGACCAATGGTCATAATCCCATCGATGCCCTCTGACATATAACATTGCATTGATTGAGCTAGACCCCCCAAGAGTTTTTCCTCTTGGTTGGAATCCTTTCCTATGCTCCATTGATTCAGTTTCAACTTTGTGAGTTCCACCGGTTGAATCTATTACTTCTTGAACAGGTTGGGCAACAATCTCTTTCTCGAATTCCTTTTGCGGAACAGTTTCATAATTCCAACTAAATTTACTTCCGTCTCCTAAAAATGCAAAACCCAAAGGTATATGCAACCTAGGATCTGAATCTTTTGAACCAGCCTCTATAAGACATACCTTAAAATCTGAGTTTTTACTTAGTCTATTAGCTAAAACACAACCTGCTGAGCCAGCACCTAGAATAATAAAATCATAATCATTCATTGATAAATCTCTCCAAACAAAAATATATATTTAGTTTATGATTTAGAATTGAAACTGTAAACTTTGTTTAATAAATTAATTATGAATAGTTTTTATATCTTTTTAATTCTATGGGTGCTTGTTGCAATTTGTACCTTTATATATTTGTTTTTCCAAAGCGCGCCTTACGGTAGACACATAAAAAAAGGTTGGGGAATAAATATTTCCGCAAGATTAGGATGGGTTGTTATGGAGTCACCATGCGTGATTTTGATGATAGTCTATGGGCTTATTGTTAGAGATCAGTTGAACGTGGTGCACGAAATTTTCCTTTTGTTATGGTTGACGCACTATATACATAGAACTTTTATTTATCCATTTGCAATTGAAATGACTAATCCAAAAATGCCGATTTCGATAGCGCTATCTGCATTCTGTTTTAATATTATTAATGTAAGCATTCAAGCATTTGGAATTTTTTATTTTACTGAATATGCTGCTAATTGGATCACAAGCCCAATATTTATTGTTGGATTAACTCTATTCTTGATGGGAATGTTTATAAATATTAAATCTGACTATTACATAGCATCAATGAAAAAGAAAAAAGGTCCTGGTTATCACATCCCAGATGGTTTCTTATATAAATATGTTTCTGCACCAAACTATTTTGGAGAAATTATTGAATGGATTGGCTGGGCAATATTAACTTGGAGCATTTCTGGAATTGTCTTTTTGATATGGGTAATAGCAAACCTATTTCCGAGAGCAATATCTCATCACAAGTGGTATCAAAACAAATTTGAAAATTACCCTAAAAACAGAAAGGCAATTATTCCAGGTATTATTTAATTAATCCCATGTCCTGAATCTGCTGGGCAATTTCTACAATAGATTCTTCTGCAGGTCTTGGTTTCCAGCCAAGAATATCTTTAGCTTTTGAAGTATTCTTAACGCTTCTAACTCTTCCAAGATAAGGTAATGTCAATTTTAATTCCCTACTAAAGTTAGCAAGTATTTTTGCAAGCCAAACTGGAACAGCAAAAGTTGGAGCCTTATCAAATCCATTGTCTTTAAGTACTTTAGCAACATCTTTATACCATAAGTCTTTTTCAGCTAAAGCAAATCTTTCACCATTACTGGCAGGATTTTGCATTGCTAAAATATGTGCTGCTGCTACATCTCTGACATCTACATATCCAAATTGTAGCGGAACAGCTACTGGCATTTTGCCTGTTGCTACCATCTCGATAGCTTTGTTTGACTCACCTAAGTCTCCTGATAAAGATGGTCCTATTACTAATGCAGGATTAATTACAGCTAGTTCAAAAGGATGATTTTCTGTTTCAACATAATCCCATGCAGCCTTCTCTGCCAATGTTTTACTTTTAGAGTAGTGACTAATTGCAGGATTGTCTGGGTCAGACCAATCTGTTTCATCAAAATAGCTTTTTGTCTCCATTGTTTCGAAAATTGCAGCTACTGAAGATGTTAAAACAACCTTCTTCACATTGTGTTTTTTTGCAAATTTCATTGCACGTTTTACACCAGCAAGATGTTCTGTTGAAGTATTGTGATTTTTTAGTGCTTCAAAAATTTCGTCTTTCCTTTCAGGAGAACGTACCGAACCATTAACAGCATATCCTTGATTAAGAAGTTGATGAATACAATGCAAGCCGATGTATCCTGTTGCTCCTGTGACTAAAACTTTTTCCATATGTTATCTCCTTAATTATTTAATGCATCTCTTACTGCAGGGTGTGTAATTTCTCCATTTTGGATATTTAGACCATTTCTTAAATGTTCATCCTCGGTAAGAGCGTTTTCGACTCCCTTATTAGCTAAATCCTCTATATATTTAAGAGTTACTTTATTTAATGCCTGAGTTGCTGTTAAAGGGACTGCCCCTGGCATATTGGTAACACAATAATGAACAATATCGTTTTCTACAAATGTTGGGTTGTCATGAGTTGTTGGTCTGCTTGTTTCAAAACATCCCCCCTGATCAATAGATACATCCACCATTACGGTTCCTGGACTCATAGATTTCAACATATCTTTAAATACAACTTTCGGAGCCTCCTTTCCAACTTCATAAACACTCCCAATAACCATATCTGATTCGTTGATTGCGGATTGTACTGAGTCACTTGTTGATAAAATATACTCTATATTGTTTGAACCAAACTCTGACTCTAATTTCTGAAGCTTTGATTTCTTGGTATCAAGAACTTTCACAAAGGCATTGTTATCTAAAGCTTTTGAAATTGATTGAGTTCCTGCTACACCAGCCCCGATAACTGTAACTACTCTAGGTTCGATATTATCCAGCTTACCAATCATTACACCCTTACCTTTATTATGTTTTAGGAGATGATATGAGCCAACTATAATAGCTAATTGACCTGCAATCGTACTCATGGGAGCTAAAAGTGGCATTGAGCCATCAGAAGCTGTGACTGTTTCATACGCAATTCCTGTAACCCCAGTGTCTATTAATTTTTTTGCATTTTCTGGATCACCAGCTAAATGAAGATATGTAAATAGAGTTAAATCATCTCTTAAAAAAGGATATTCATCCGGAATAGGTTCTTTAACTTTAACAATCATCTCTGAGGATTTATAAACGTCTTCAGCAGAATTCACAATTTTAGCCCCAGCACCTAAATATTGTTCGTCAAAAAAACCAATATTAGCACCAGCATTTTTTTGTATCAAAACGTCATGCCCAGAAGCTACAATCTTTCTTGCAGAATCAGGTGTCAAACCAACACGATTCTCATTATTTTTAACTTCTGAGGGAACTCCTATAATCATAGTATGTAAAATGTACCACAAAAAAAAGAAGCTGCCTAAAGCAGCTTCATCTTTTTATTTTTGTTTCAATCCATTGAATTAAAGTCAGGCATAAATTCCTTTTTATCCCCTATATAAAATGTCCAGCCATGGTAAACATCTGGTGTATCTGCACATGTTGCAAATTCACTAAATAATGGAAACATTTTAGGTCTTACATCTTTATCAAACATTTCACTTGCTTTATCCATTGAATCTTTGCTATTTGAGAAATTAGCCCATAAAAAATCAACATCGGTATCCACATGTGATCCGTTCTCATTTTTGTGCGCAAAATAATTTGCATAAGAATAACCGGTTCCATCATAACCAGAGTTAGCAATTGCATCAGTAAATCCTGGTAAAAATGCTTCAGCGTCTGCCCTCTCAGATTCATTTATGTAATTGCATTGGTAAAATTCACTATAAAAATAGCCACTCTCATTCACAGCACCATAAGTATTTGGCAAAATTGGATATATACCATCAAAAGAATTTCTTCCCTCTCCATCACAAACCATAACATTAGAATATTCCTCTGCCCAAGCTTGTGCTTCTTCATTTTGATACCATGCATCCCATTCTGCATCAGCTTCCTCTTTCGAATTCCAGTTTAATTCCCACCAAAGAGTATCACCAAATGAATTTGTGTCTGCTGCAGAAACATATCCCCATACACCAAATAATGACTCGGCTGTAACTAGTTTTTGCCAAGCAGCTATCATCTTAGTTGAATTTTCTGCATCGAAATCTGGACCACGAGTACAAGCCATAAATTCCACATATGTTTCTCCATCTGTACTTTCTAATGATTCTACAAATTCATCATAAGTACCTCCATCAGCATTTTTATCAGATGACTCAACTTTCATATCATTGGAACAACTTACGATAAATATGATACTCATCAAATAAAGTATCATTAATTTATTTTTATAAAACATATTTTTCCTCCTCATAAATATCATATGTTTATGATTCAACATGAAATAATTTAGTATAAATTCTCCAAGTTTCATCTTTCTTTAAAAAAGAGAATGAATCAATAAAAACCATTCCCAAGTATGCTTCTCTTATTTGAACTATTGCAGTATTACCAACTATTTCACATGAAAGAATTTCTAAAAAAGCTTCATCACCTTTTTCTTTTGGCGATGGTTGTTGAGCTTCTACAAAACCAGCAAATTCATCTAAATTCATTTCATGTAATCCATCAGGTAAATATCCACTTATCATGGCATTCTGATCAAATGCCTGCTTAATTTTTAAAGGATCTGACTCACAACATCCTTCATAGTACATATCAATACAACTTTCTATTTTTTGATTATCATTCATTTATTTATTCTCCTCAAAATATTCTTCCATTTTCATAATAATTTTTTCAGGCTTATATTGAAAGCCTTCTAAGTATATTGCAATTTGTTTATGCGGATCATAGATTCCAACGGTTGCAGCTTTTCCTAAAGTTTTTTTTGTCCACTTCATGAAGCTGGCTGCAGTTGATGAATCATGACCACTTAATCGATTGACTCTTTGAGCAATACTAATATCTTTAGGATTTATGACTAAAAATTCTAGATATCTTCCTGAAACTTTTCTAACCTTTAATTTAAAAGATTCAATTTCTTCCCATTTCAAATCTACGTCAATTTGGTTTTCAAGATCAGCCCAAAATCCATCTTTGTTAATTTTCATTACAATATTTGAATTAAATATTCTTTTCCAAGACATGTTAATTCCAACCGAACATCCGATAAGACAAAAATAAAAAATTGGATAGCTTACATAGGGAATGTATGCCTCAGGAATTAAGGGAAAATTGTTATACAATTCAAGGTTAAAAGTATCCAATCCCATTAATGGAAGAGCAACAAAGCCAACAATACAAGCTAAAAGCATGAAAAAAGAATTTCTTTTGGAATACTTAATATTCATAAAAATGCATACTAGTTTTTATTTCTTTCTTTTAAAACCATTAATTAGAGTTCTATGATCATCTGTGTATGCTGCCATAGCTTCTTTTAATTCTTCATTGGTGTCGCCAAGAACTTGGAAGTTTGTAACTAAAAATGTTTCTAAAAATCTATCTCTATGTGGCGCTTCAGCAAAAGCATTCATATGGTAAATAGCATCTTCGTTAGAATTATACATTTCTATTAAAGATACTTTTTTCATATCACTTGAAATCCAATATTTGTAGTACATAGTTTTTGGTTCTGTTTGCTTTACTGCATTAACAAGATAGTCAACAAATTCTTCAACCTCACCTGCTTTTCCTTCAGCAACATCGAGATCAAGATAAAAAATAATTGGTTCAGATTTGTGATGCATACCAAAGACAAATATTGGTAAAAGCAAGCTTAAAAATAAAAATTTCTTCATAATTAACTCCTCTGTATATAAGATACTATTATATTTAGTACATATCGATATTTTTTGAATTTAATATATAAAAATATTTGATATTTTATTAGAGGAAGATAAATGAAAACAGCTAAAAATCTAATTCATAGTTGGCATGAAGTCATAGACAGTGATGACCTTAATATGCTTGATAGCATACTAGCTGAGGATGCTGTATTTTCATCGCCAGTGGTTTTTACTCCTATGAAAGGTAAAGAGATAACCAAAATGTATCTTCATGCTGCCGGTCAATCATTTAATATGGAAAAGTTTCAATACACAAAAGAGATTCATGATGGAATGAATTCCGTTTTAGAGTTTGAAACTTACATCGATGATATATCGGTCAACGGAGTGGATATGATTGAATGGAATGAAGACGGCAAGATATCTAACTTTAAAGTTATGATTAGGCCATTTAAAGCCGTACAAAAAGTACAAGAGAAAATGGTTGAAGCGTTAGAAAGTTTGAACTAGCTCTTTTCTTTTGGTCTTGATTCGTTAACAACCAATTCTCGTCCATCGACTTCAGTTCCATTAAGTGCTTCAATTGCAGCTTCGCCACCATCACTCATTTCTACGAAACCAAAACCTCTTGAACGGCCGGTTGCTCTATCTTTAATAATTTTAGCTGAAGTAACTGTACCGTGTTCAGCAAAAACTTCTTCTAAATCTTGGTCTTCTAATCCCCAAGAAATATTACCAACATATATATTCATTAGTTAATCCTTATGTGAAAAAAGCAATCTTACATTAAATATAGTAAGAATAGTAAAAAACTTTACGCTGAATTTACTTTAGCTGATTTTATAAACATGAATCCAATAAATGCAAACATTACTTCGAGCAATAAGAATAATAAAAAAACATTTGAAGGCATACCATCAATTATCATGCTAATTGCTCTGCCTAAACCAATTCCTGTCATGAATATTACTAAACTCCAAAGCGCAGGAATGGTTAAAGATTTATTAAAAGCACCAAAAATCCAGAATATTGCCATTGTAATGTATAGGCCCATAATGCCGCTAAAGATATTTGCGTGATCAATGCTGTTAATTTCAACTTCATCCAAAAAGGAAATTGGTAAAAGATTAAATGAAGGATGCGCACCATAAGTAATACCCAAAGGTATTAAACCAATAGCCACTAAAGTTAAAAATAACGATTCTCTGTTCATTTAGACTAACTAGCAGGACTATATGTTTCGTCTAAAACAAATAACTCTACACCGCCTGTAATCTTATCATTTGCCATAGCTTCTGCTGTTGAAGGATCATTAAAAATTCTTAAGAACTCATCAGGATTATTAGTTTCAAACACCGCTATGACTTTGTTATCTTCAGCTGTTCCCATATGAGCCAATGTCACTCCCTGACTTTTAAATAAATCATCATGAGTTTTAAATTGCTCTCTCCAGTGGTCAACACTTTCAACTTCTGCTCGTACCGCTATTAACATTTTTACCTCCTATAATTAATCTATACTGAGTTTGTTAGAAAGACTTTTAAATTCATTTTCAAGTTCAATATTTTCAAAAGGAATAATGTCAGGCATCTGCATTTTTAATATTTGATCAAATGTAGATTGAGTATCAATCATTAATGACATTAAAACGGAAGAATTTGAAGCTGTTTTGTAAGTTGAATAAGCTACTGCGATCTGTTCGTCAGTTGTTATCAGTGCATTGTCTAGCTGTGCTTTCTGGTCAAGTAAAATTCCTTTATAGGCATCAATAACTTTTATGGTAAATTCTTCAGCTTCAATATTCTTTTTAAATATACTTTTACTTGATTGCATAGTTGCTTGTCGCATTTGCTCATTTGCATACTCAATACTTTGATATCCAGACTCTTTATAGGATTCAAGTTTTGTTAGATATTCTTCATCGATTTTAGTTATATATTCTCTTTGAGCGTAGCCAAGAATCTCACTGAGGATTAGGTAAACTCCATAATACTTCGTTGTAGTATTGCTGCTGAAAGAATTGTCTTTGACCAATTGTCCTAAAGTGTTTGAAATTTGTTTTGTTACATCAAAAATTGCTATTGATTTTGCTAAATCATCTCCATCTACTCTGGTTGTCATGACTTTAATCTGATCAATACTAAGTCTAATACCTAAATCTTTCATCTTCAGCTGAAGATCTTTCTCAAGCAGTTTGATATATTCATATGACTTAGCTATTTTGGTGTCAATATCAGTTATCTCGTTTTCAATGTCTTGTTCTTCTTCATCGGTAACACTAAATTTCTTTTCATTAAGTGATACTTTTTCATCTTCTAAATTAGATATTCTTGCTTGTAACTCCCTAATTTTTTTCGAGTATCCTATTATTTCGCCATCAAAAACTATTCTTTCGATATCTTCTAGAACTTTATCTATTTGTATTCTGCAATTGCCTTTTAAAAATCCATTTCTACAATCATTCAAAATATCTTTTTCTTTTAAGCTAGTGTATTTCTCTACATAAGCTCTAATGCCATCAATTTTTTTAATCGTGTCTAGTTCAGTTGTATCATTATTTAACAGCTCTTCAATTTCTTCATCCAAAGTCTTATTTAAATTACCAACTCTATCAGTAATATTTTTTTGAGAATCATCTAAAAATTTTTTGGTTGTATCCCACCAAGAAGATTTTTCTTGATCTGATGTTTGTCCATATATATTTGCTGAAATAACTAATCCCAATCCTAAAAAAATAATTGCAAACTTATTCATAAAATATATTTTATAGTAAAGATATAAAAAAAGCCCACCTAAGTGGGCTTTATAGTAAATTGGCATCCCGTAGGGGAGTCGAACCCCTGTTGCCGGGATGAAAACCCGGTGTCCTAGGCCTCTAGACGAACGGGACAGGAT
>LULK01000221.1_pt1 | contig 18472 bp, 17 predicted proteins | sample 728181 | NCBI WGS metagenome assembly LULK01 (sample SAMN03860291, study PRJNA289734) | marine metagenome | biome: seawater column; feature: ocean; material: water; isolation source: Red Sea water column Station 169 - depth 10m | place: Saudi Arabia: Red Sea | collected 2011-10-15 | depth 10 m | reverse complement strand
ACCATAGGTGAATCTGCAGTAATCAATGTTTCTTTACAATCAAGTACTCAACTAGATGAAGTTGTACTTACAGGTATTACATCTCGTGATAGAAAGAGACTTACCTCTGGATCGGTTGTAGTTGGTTCTGAATTAATTGAATTGATATTTCAATTGGGTCAGGATTATTTGAGTTTATTTTAATTGAGATTTCATCAGAATTTTTAGAAATAGAGGTATTTGGAAGTTTGTTGCTTAAAGATTCATAAATAAAATCAATTCTATCTTCTTTTGCTAACAAGTTTTCCCTGTCTGTCACACTTATGCCTATCGATCTGATTGTTTCTTTTTGCGATATGTTTTGTTTTTCTGCCCGAGACTCTTTTGCGCCAAAGCTTAAAGCTGCTAGGCTTTAAATTATTTCTCATCAAGCGCTCTAATTCTTTTTGTGAGATGTCAAATTCTTTATAAATGACATCGAAAGGAGTCCTGTCCTCCCAAGCCATTTCAATGATTCTATTTAAGCTATCTTGATCCATAGTGCGTAATTTAAGACCTTCTTAAAAAGAAGGTCAATAAATTATGGACTTGGAGCTGCTACAGTTTCACCGTGAATAACAGATGCTTTTCCATCATTGAGGATTCCAGTTGTTGGTTTATTGCCAATAATAGAAGAAACCGTAACTAAATCACTAGCGGTAGGTAAAACTAAATCATCTGCATAAGTTCTATTACCGGGAAGATTATTGGTTTCAAACTGTTTTAAAAACTCATCCCCCCTTAATGCTCTGACTCGAATGTCTTCATTACCTGTTTTGTCAGTAAGGATGGCTGCATCAGGCAAAGTAAATTCTGGTATGTATCGATAACACTCATCCCAAGAATCTACATATCTCCCAACAACATCTCCTGTGCAAGTATTGAAAACTTTTCCTGGAAAATTATGAAGATTACCAAAGCCTTCAAATTTAAGAGTAAATTTCTTGCCGGCTAAATTAGTACCAGGAAAATTATAAGTTATGCCACTTGCTGGAACAGCATATTCATAACTTTTAGGAGGAGAAATTGTTACCGCTTGACCATCTTTTAAGATTTTGTAATCTGGTCTTTTGAGCAACTCAAAAACATAACTATCGACAACACCTTCTCTAATTTTCCGACCACAATAATAACCGTTACCAGTTGCAAGAAGAGAATCGTCTATATTAAAACCTCCACCTTGTGCTTGAGCACGATATTTATTGGTATAGCCTCTTGCGTTACCGCCAACTAAATCGCACTTAATGCTAGCTTTGTCGGTATCATCAATAGCAGTCATTCGAAAAGAATGGCCGTATTGTCTTGTCCAATTATCAACGGTGAAAGCTGGTTCTTTGGTTTTATATTGATATTTTCTGATGCCGTCTCTATATTTTCTTTGATCTAGCTTATCTGCATTTGCTGGTATCCATTCGATATTTCCTCCGTCAGCAATAGCCCCGACAAGAACTCCATTAGTGACGGTATAACTTGATAATTCAGCGTTTCCAACACCACCAATATTATTATATCTACCAGCTCCCACAGTCGGTTCATTTCCGTCTTGATCCTCATTAACCGTTTCGCCGTCGTAATAACTTGCCACTTTAAAATAAGGGCCCTTGTTAACATATGGTGTTTGATTTAAAACCGCAGCATTTGCTCCAGCATCAACTTTGGCAAAAGCATCGGTTATGGCGTCGTTTAACTTTGTCTTTCCTAAACATCTTTCAACACAGACAAAAGTTTTACCATTTAAAGACGCAATATCGACTTTATTTTCTGCAGTTACTTTTACATTTGCCGCAGTCGTGTTACTAAAAGCAGTATAGGGAAGTCGGTACTGTTCTCTGGAATCTGGATTGTGAAAATACATACTTTCATTCCAGCCACTGCCGTCGGTCATTGCTGCGACCCATTGCGTCGATGTAAAAGTCAAAGGCGTATTTAACTCAAATGGGTGTATTGGTGGCGAATTACTCCAATTCATGCCGTGGGTGGCTGTAAAAGTAACAACGTTATTTGCGCCGTTAACACTTATATATCCAGAATATTCAGGACAGTTTCCCTGCGCAGCGTTGCAAGCTCCGGTGAGAGGCCAATTAAAACCACTCGCTCCGATTTTTGCTTCCCAGGTTGGATGAGTTTTAAGATGACCTACATACCATTGAAAACCTATACCGTCTAACTGGTTAAGTGCTTTGGTTGCAGAAGTTTTTTTCCAAACCTGATAATAATTTTTGGTTAAAGAATAAACCGCAGTATCTGATGAGTCTCGTTGATTTTTAAAAATTAAGTTGCTATTAATTTTAGCTTGATCTGAATCTCTTACGTGCGTGCCATGATAACTTGCATGAGCATAAATGTTTTGAGTTAAATTGGCACCAGGATTATCAGTAGGATTTGCTTCTAACGACAATGAAGTACTAGGAAGGTCATATCTAGCTCCAGTTGTATCCAAATAAGTTCCGTATTCATAGACTACTCTAGTCGCTTCGGCAATATCAGTGCTCCAACAATTCTCGTTACGAACGGTTGCTTTGGTTCCTCCTTCTAAAGAAAGAGAGGCAGTTGGTGGATTAGTAAAAGCTGCAGCAATTTCGTTATTAAAAGCTGTAGCGTCTTCATAAGTAGTCGTTGAGGCCTGTAACCCTTGAGCTGTTACATTGTACTTAATGGCTCTATCAAATTTTTGACAATAAACTTTGGCGGTAAGATCTTGGAATAATTTATATCTTGCTTGATACCAATCAACAGTTGTATTCGGAGGATTGCCAGAAAATTTTTGAATGTTTGTAAGTAAATAACCATTACGTTTGTTTGTTCCTAGAACACCAACAATTCCTCTTGGCGTAAAATTTGGTCCATCTTCGTAGTATTTTAAAGTAGTGCCTTCAACATCTAGGTAACCTTTTAAAATTGCGGTTCCCAATGGAATCTGCTGATTTGCTACGGTGACAGCTTCGTTCGTTTTAATTTCATAAAGTAAAGTGAAGTTACCATATGGACGACCTGCTCCCACGTCTTGCCTTAATACAGTTTGAACGTAAGCAGTTGAGTCAACCGTAACGTTGTCATCCATATCAATTATAATATCAAACCAACCCACGCCATTTAACTTGCCATCAGCATCTGAAGTTATATTCATTATTCCTGGGCTATATACAACCTCTTCCACAGCTGCAACTGCAGAATCTGTAGCAACTTCCGAACTTCCCCCAGTAGCAGCCTGCAATTCTGCTGCTACATCTGCCCCATCGGCTGTTTGACATGCTGCTTCATCTATTAAAACTTTATATGGGCCAGCATTAGTAAACGTTCCAAAATTGGTATTTGCTTGAAAACAAAGTAAAAAATTCACTTGAGACAAAGCATCGTTTGCCAAAATTCCAGGCACATAAAAATCAACTTTTGCTGCATCATCATCATAGTCCGTTGCATTTAAATTAATATTTAAAATTAATACGAAGGTAAGAAAAATTTTTTTAATCATGTTTAATCCTCAAATAAATTATTGGGTTTCCGTAAATTCAACTTGGCCTGACTGGTTTCCTAGGACAATATTGATTTGACCTCCCATGCCAGAGTGGCTGCTGCAATAATAATAAAGCGTTGTGGGAGTCTGAGCATTGATTACTATGGTAGTTTTGCCATCTGTCCCAGGAGTGCCACTGACAGTTACGCCAGTCGTATACTCTGAACCGCCACCATGAGTACCGTCGTTAGTTGTAGATATTCTCAAAGGATGGGTTGCATTAGTGGATTCAGTTTGATCAAACACATAAGTGCCAGCATTTAGTGTCAATGCTTTGTTTGCAACTCCAGCAGAAGAACTATTCTGCACAACGTAATCACGACTTACATTACCGTATGCACCGCCGCCGGTTTCACGAACTGTAATACACAAGTTAGTTGTACTAGGCGAACAACCAGTCGCTGCAGGAGGAGTAGTGCTTTCACTACCACCGCCACCGCCACATGCAGCAATAATAAACAATGAAAAAACAAGTAAACTTAAGTTTCTAAATGCCATAGATCTCTCCAAAAGAATTTATTAAAAATTACCACTTAGAAGTCTCCTTGTCTTCTAATTTATCGTTATAAAAATCCTTTTACTTAGGCTGCATTCTTATAGCACCGTCAAGTCTAATTGTTTCTCCGTTGAGAAATGGATTTTCAATTATTTGTGCAACTAATTTAGCAAATTCATCAGGATAACCCAATCTTTTTGGAAATTGAGTCATTTCTATTAAAGGCTTTCGAACTTCATCAGATGCCATAGCCATTAGAGGCGTATCAAATATTCCTGGAGCAATGGTATTATTTCTAATGCCCATGCGAGCTAAATCTCTAGCAATGGGCAAAGTCATACCGACAACTCCCCCTTTGCTTGCGCTATAGGCAGCTTGACCAATTTGACCATCAAATGCTGCCACCGAAGCAGTGTTAATAATTACGCCACATTCGTTGTCATCTCCCGGTTCATTTTTACCCATTGCATCAGCAGCTAATCTAATTGCATTGAAAGTTCCTGTGAGGTTGATATCAAGCACCAATTTAAAATAATCCAATGGATGAGGACCGTCTCTTCCCACAGTCTTACTAGCACTGCCAATACCAGCACAATTGACCAAGATATTTACAGCGCCAAATTTTTCAACGGTTTTATCAATAGCAGCTTTGACGCTTTCTTCTTCAATTACGTTTGTGATTGAATAGTCAGCTACATCACCAAGCTCGTCTACAGCAGCTTTTGCGTTATCTTCGTTTAAATCTAGAAGCATTAATTTTGCTCCTTTTTCTTTAAGCAATTTAGCAGAAGCTAATCCAAGACCTGAGGCTCCACCAGTTATTACTGCTACTTTATTATTTATATCCATTTCTTCTCCTAAAATTCGTCCTTAAGCATTATTACAGTTCTGAAAAAAAAATAAAGTCATGAGTTCTCTCTAGACTAGGTCGGTAACCTTTATTAATATAAACATCCAATTTTTAAGGGAGAAAATATGAAAACTGATTTTGAATTTTTAACAACTGAAATAGATGGACACATTTTGACTGTCACAATAAATCGTCCTGAAGTGATGAATGCTTTGCATCCACCAGCGCATGCTGAATTCGATGAAGTGTGGAACGAATTTGATAAAGACGAAGATTTGTGGGTTGGCATAGTTACTGGCGCAGGAGACAGAGCATTTTCTGCAGGAAACGATCTTAAATTTCAAGCTCAAGCAGGCGGAAAAATGGAAATGTCGACGCAAACCGGATTTGCCGGACTAACTTCTAGATTTAACCTAACCAAACCTTTGATAGCTGCTGTTAATGGCGTCTCGATGGGTGGAGGATTTGAAATAGCCTTGGCGTGCGATTTAATTGTAGCTTCAACCAATGCAAAATTTGCCTTACCCGAACCTAAGGTAGGTTTGGCTGCCTTAGCAGGAGGAATGCAAAGACTGCCAAGACAAATAGGTATGAAAAATGCTTTAGGTATGATGCTCACTGGAAGGCACGTTTCAGCAGAAGAAGGCATGAAACTAGGTTTTGTTAATGAAGTTGTTGAGCCTGATAAATTGATTGAAGCAGCTAAAAATTGGGCCAAGCAAATTGAACAATGCTCACCTATGTCGATAAGAGCAACAAAACAAGTCGCCTACGAGAACTTTAATGAACCAGACTTAGAAAAATCAATGAAAGCCCACTATTCAGCAGTCGGAGAACTATTTAGCAGCGAAGACTTTATAGAAGGTCCAGTTGCATTTGCTGAAAAAAGACTTCCAAACTGGAAAGGAAAATAAGGAGCATTGAAATGTTTGATTTAACAGGCAAAAACGCAATTATTACCGGTTCATCCAAAGGTATTGGTAAATCAATTGCTATGGCTATGGCAAAACAAGGTGCAAATGTTGTAATTTCAAGTCGAAAGGTAGATGTTTGTGAGGCAACAGCTGAAGAGATTAATAACTTAAAAGACGAAGGTGCTGGAAAGGCCATTGTCATCCCATGCAACATTTCTGACAAAACCGCTCTTGAAATGCTTGTTGAAGAGACAAGATCTCAATTGGGGCAAATAGATATTTTAGTTTGTAACGCTGCTACCAATCCTTACTTTGGTTCCATCAAAGACATAACTGATGATGCATTTGAAAAAATAATGAATAACAATATTAAAAGTAACCACAATCTTTGTCAGATGGTGATCCCTGAAATGATGGAGCGAAAAGATGGAAGCATTATTATTGTCTCCTCTATTGGAGGGCTTAATGCCAGTCCGGTTATAGGTGCTTATAATATTTCTAAAGCTGCTGACATCATGTTAGTTAAAAACTATGCGTTGGAATTTGGACAATACAACATAAGAACCAATGCCATTGCTCCTGGTTTATTCAAAACAGATTTTGCTAAAGCGCTTTGGGAAAATCCAGAAATACTCAAACAATCGACTGCTACTTGTCCTATGAAAAGAATTGGAGAACCTGATGAAATTGGTGGAGCTGCCGTTTTTTTAGCCTCTCAAGCAGGCAGTTTTGTAAATGGCCATACCCTGGTTATTGACGGTGGAACTGTAGTTTAACAATGTCAACAAGCAAATTATTCAACACTCAAGGTCGGTTAGAGATACTTGATCAAGTTACCAAGGAGGGCTTGCTAAGCTTAGAAAAGGCAAACATTAGAGGAAATGAATACTTTGTTTTCAAGGAAGCACCGAATAACTTAAGAGAATATTATCAGTTAGGCCTTTTGCATGGCGATTGGACTCATATTGTTTATCAGGAAGAAAGATTTCAATTCAATGATACTTTAAAAATAACAACTCAATTAGCTAATACTCTTCAAGCAAAATTTAATATTCAAAAAGGAGATAGAGTAGCGTTTTCTATGAGGAATTATCCAGAATGGATGTTTTGTTACATGGCAATAACTTCTATTGGCGGTGTTGTTGTGCCATTAAACTCTTGGTGGAAAGGTGATGAAATAGAATATGGATTGACTAATAGTGAAGCAAAATTATTTATTGGTGACGAAGAAAGATTAGATAGATTGGAAGGGAGACTCAGTGATTTGCCAAAAATTTCAGTTCGCTCATCAAAGTCTGAACACCAAGATATAGATTTTTATAAACTTATTAAAGATCAATCGGAGACATTAGATTACCCTGTTGAAATAGATCCTGAGGATGATGCATCAATTATGTACACCTCAGGAAGTACTGGATATCCAAAAGGCGTTGTTCTAACTCATCGAGGAATTATATTTGCACCTTTTTATTGGATTCTTCTTACCACTATGGTGAAAGAAGCCTCTGATGAGGAAACATTAGCTTTAGAGCAAGCAAATGAAGAGGAGCAGGCAGCATCATTAGTTGGTGTACCATTATTTCATGTCACCGGTTCTCACGCCCTCTTCTTGCTTTCAATCCCAGTTGGCAGAAAAACCGTTCTCATGTACAAATGGGATCCAGATATTGCATTAGATTTAGTTGAACAAGAAAAAATTACCGCCTTTACTGGTGTGCCTACCATGTCAGCTGAAATGGTTGAGGCGCAAATTAAAAATCCTAGAGACATTTCAACATTAAAAGATCTTTATGGCGGAGGTGCTCCAAGGCCTCCTGAACAAGTAAAAAAACAAAAAGAGCACATGCCAGAAACTAATCCTGGGATCGGTTATGGTTTAACAGAGACGAATGCTTTAGGTGCAAATAATGCTGGGGACACTTATTTAGCTAAACCAATGAGTACTGGGTTTCCCGTTCCTAAAATAATAGAACTTAAAATTGTTGATGATGATGGAAATACTTTAGAAACTAATGAAAATGGAGAAGTCTGTATAAAATCTGCAGCTACGTTTAGATGTTATTGGAAAAATCCTGAAGCAACACAAGATTGTTTGGATTCTCAAGGTTGGTTCAAAACAGGAGATATTGGTTATTTGGATGAAGATGGTTTTCTTTTTATAAATGATAGAAAAAAAGATATGGTCATAAGGGGTGGTGAGAACATAGCTTGTCCCGAAGTGGAAGCGGCTATTGCAGAACATCCTGATGTCTTGGAGGCTTCGGTATTCGGAGTGCCTGATGAAAGGCTAGGTGAAATATTAGCTACTAATGTTTGTGTAAGGGATGAAAGCAAATTAAATGACACTGATCTCAATAGTTTTCTAGCTACCAAATTAGCTAATTTTAAAATTCCAGCTCACATCTGGATTCAAAAAGATAAGTTGCCTAGGATCGCATCAGGCAAAATTGCCAAAAAAGATCTTAGAGCATCTGCAATAAAATTATTAGGTAAATAAATGGATATATTGGATTCAAGAGTAGTCGTAACCGGCGGAGCTAGTGGTATTGGAAAGGCTTTAGCCAAAGCTTTCGTAAAAGAGAAATCCTCATTCGTCTTAATAGTTGACGTTGATGCAGAAAAATTAGAAGAAACAAAGAAAGAACTTAACTGCGATGCTTTAAAAATTGATGTCAGCAAGGAAGAAGAAATTAAATCTTTGGTTAATTACATGAACGATAAAGCAGGCGGGATAGATATTTTTTGTTCTAATGCTGGAATCGGAGGTGTTCCAGGGTTTTTCGATGTCTCAACTGAAGATTGGCAAAATATTTGGGATATTAATGTAATTGGGCACATACATGCTGCAAAGCACGTCTTGCCACAGATGTTAGAGAGAGGTAATGGATATTTAATGAACACAGCATCTGCTGCAGGTTTGTTAACACAAATAGGATCAGCGCCCTATTCAGTTACTAAAGCGGCTGCTTTAAGCCTAGCTGAATGGTTGAAAATTACTTATGGTGAAAAAGGCATTGGAGTATCGTGCTTATGTCCTCAAGCAGTTGAAACTGCAATGACAGCTCAAGGCGCGGGCACAGCTGGAGTTGACGGTATGATATCAGCAGATGAATGTGCCTTGGATGTAATAGACGCAATTAAAAAAGAACGGTTTTTAGTTACCCCTCATAAAGAGGTGCTTGAATATATTAAAAGAAAATCTTCGGACTATGACCGCTGGATATCAGGAATGCAAAGACTTCAAAAAAAGTTTGAAGATTTCTACAATAAGTTTAATCTGAGCTAGAACAATTTCTAGCCAATAAATAAGTAGCTTTATTTAATTTTCCACTTAAGCCCCAGATTCTACATAAAGGATAGCCATCAGTTCTTGAGATCAGATCGAAACCATTTACAGTAATCCTGTCTATGTAAGATTTATCTTGAAGACTATATATTTCTAGCACGCCTCCGATGTATGCGGATTTTCCTCCTACATCTACAAAATAAAATGCATTTTCACCATTGAAATAATCCAATTCATCCTGCCATTTAATTTTATTTTTATAATCTTCATTAACACACGAAGTTAGATTCATTAAAATTAATAAGAAGAGAAAACTGAGATTTTTCATATAAAATTGATTATATGTTTGAAGCAGAAGAATTTAAAATTTTTGGATTTGAACATTTGCTTACCATTGCTTTGATAATCGCGATTTCAATTTCATTACCCATCGTTTTAAAATTTTCTAACAATTCAACTAAAAGCAACCTATCAATAATAATTGCTGCAATAATTTTAATTAATGAACTAACAAAGCCGTTCTATTATCCTGCTCTCTATCCAGAGAGATTCACCTTTATCTCAACCCTTCCATTGCATTTATGCAATCTTGCTTCAATATTCATTGCGATTTTCTTAATTTTTAAAATAAGGTTTTTCTTTAGTATCTCTTTTTTTTGGGGAATTTCAGGAGTGCTTATGGCTTTAACTCAACCGGATTTTCCTTTTGACTTTCCCCATTTGCATTTTATTTTATTTAATTTTAGTCACGGTCTTTTACTGTTTGCTATTTGTTTCGCGTCTATTTCGTTGGGGAATAAACCCGATTTTAAATCTTTTCAAGATACAATCTTTTATAGCATTCCGATTGTTTTAGTCGTTTATTTTATAAATATACTAATCAATTATTCTTCCAATGATACCGTTGCTAATTATATGTATTTAATTGAATTTCCCTTAGGGGAAAACTTAACAAGGTTTATGCCGGATCCCCCTTTTCACTTATTCGTCTTTCTTCCTATTGCTATATTACTTTTCTTCATAACATATTTACCTTTTTATTTGAAAGATAGGTTTTTTAGTCAATAATTAAATAAACCTATAAACTAAAGTTATGAATAATCCGCTATTACAAGAATTTAAAAATGAATTTGGTATTCCTCCCTTTGATTTAATTAAAGAAGAGCATTACATCCCCGCTTTTGATAAAGCTATAGCCGAACATGCAAAAGAAATTGAATTGATTGTCAGCAATAAAGAATCTCCTGATTTTGAAAATACGATTAATGCACTTGAAAATTCAGGTGAACTTTTGAGTAAAGTCAGCAGAGTTTTCTACAATCTCCTCTCTGCACATTCCAATGACAACTTAAATAAAATTGCTTCCGAAATAAGCCCAAGACTTTCTAGACACAATGACAGTATTTCTTTGAATCAAGATTTATTTATTAGAATAAAAAAAGTATACGAAGATAAGGATCTTTTAAATGCTGAACAGCAAAGATTAATACAAATAATTTTTGATAATTTTAAGCTCAGAGGCTCCTTGTTAGATGATAAAAAAAGAGAAGCTTTGAAATCAATGAACGAGAAACTATCCTCTCTTTCTCTGAAATTTAATCAAAATACACTTAAAGAAACTAATAACTTTAAATTAATTATTTCTGATCCTGCTGACTTAGAGGGCTTGCCAGAGGACTTAGTTGAGTTAGGAAAAAAACAAGCTGAAGCTGAACAGATAAAGGATAGTTGGCTTTTTAAAGCTAGCAGAGAAAACTTATATCCTTTTTTAACTTTTTCTAACAAAAGGTCTCTGCGAGAGAAAATTTATAAAGGCTATATTTCAAGGGGCAAAAATAAAAATTCAGAAAATAATGAGAATTTGATTAAAGAGATGTATTCCCTAAGAAAGCAAAAAGCCAACCTTCTTGGGTTTGATTGTCATGCTGATTTAGCACTTCAGAATAGTATGGCTGAAACAACAAGCAATGTTTCAGATTTATTAAATCAGGTTTGGAAACCTGCAAAAGAAAGAGCTGATGAAGAAATTGCCGAAATGCAAAAACTAATTCAAAAAGAAGGAAATAACTTTAAATTAGAAGCTTGGGATTGGTGGTTTTATTCGGAAAAGGTAAGAAAAGAAAAATATGATTTTTCTGAAGAAGATATGAAACCTTTTCTATCTCTTGAAAATATCAGAACAGCGGCATTCACAACAGCTGAAAGATTATTTGATATTAAGTTCATAAAATTAAGCGAATTTCCAAAATATCATGAAGAAGTAGAAGCTTATAAAGTCATTGACAGTGACAACAATATTGTCGGAATTTTTCTCACAGATTACTTTGCAAGACCTTCTAAACAAGGTGGTGCTTGGATGACTAGTTATAGAGATCAAAGCAAAAATAACGGAATTAAGTACCCCATCATTATTAATGTTTGCAACTTCCCTAAACCCACTAAAAATAAACCTTCTTTATTAAATTTTGAACATGCTATTACATTGTTTCATGAATTTGGACATGCCCTTCATGGCTTATTGTCTGATGTAACTTATCCCTCTTTATCCGGCACAAGCGTACCAAGGGATTATGTTGAGTTTCCATCACAAATGATGGAAAACTGGATAAGAAATCCTGAAGTTTTAAATGAATTCGCACAACATTTTGAAACGGGTGAAAAAATTCCCGAGGATTTAATGAATAAGTATTTAAATTGTCAAAAATTTAATCAAGGTTTTGCTACTACAGAATATCTAGCTGCTTCTTTTTTGGATTTAGCTTGGCATACTTCTGATAAAGACGTAACAGATATCGGTAGCTTCGAGGAAGAACTCTTTAATAGCATTAACAAACCCAAAGAAATAGATAGTAGGTACGGCAGCACTTATTTCAATCATATTTTTTCTGGTGGTTACTCATCTAGTTACTACAGTTACATGTGGTCTGAAGTTTTGGATTCTTCTGCTTTTGAAGTTTTTGAAAAAAATGGTATCTATGACAAGTCCTCTGGTCAGAAACTAAAGGAGTATGTATATTCTTCAGGCAATTCTAAGGATCTAATGGAGCAATTTATAAGGTTCAATGGGAAAGAGCCTGACCCAAAAAGATTACTGGAAAAGAGAGGATTGGTTTAAAACCTTTCCGATGTATAAATTATTTGGGTTAGAGATATCTCCATTCACTCTTAAGATAAAATCTTACTTAAATTATAAAAAGATTAAATACAAGTGGATTAAAAACCCAAACTCTAAAGAACTACGAAAGCTTAAACAAACATCATCTCTTCCTTTTCTTCTAACAGATGACGGAGAAGTTTTACAAGATTCTACTAATGCTATTGTAAAACTTGAGCATCGATACTCAAAAAATTCTATTTATCCTGAAGATTCAAGATTAATTTTTATTTCGTCTTTAATTGAAGAATATTCAGATGAGTGGATGATTAAACATTTATTTAATTATCGATGGACTTATGAAGTTGATCAAAATTTAGCATCGAAACGTATCGCGGCATCCTCAATTCCTTTTTATATAAGATATCTTCCAATAATTTCTGAGCTAGCTCTAGAACAAACAGCTCAACATATGAAAGATAAATATTCAAATATAGCCTCATCTGCTTATGGAATCGATGCTACTAATAGAGAGCTGATAGAAACTTCTTTTAAAAGATTAATAGATTTATTAGAAAACCATCTTATAAAATTCCCTTATTTGTTTGGTGGACGTCCATCGATTGCAGATTTTGGTCTTTGGGGACAACTTTACGGATCTTGGATGGACATTACTGCTAGAAATTTCATTAATCAAAGACCAAATTTAGTTAAATGGCTAAAAAAAATGGAAAACCCTAAGATTGAAGGTGATTTTTTAGGGTGGAGCGATGTTCATCTTACAATTGAGCTAATTTTGGAAAAAGAGATAGCTAATGTTTTTTTGCCTTGGTCTAATGCCAATTACAATGCCCTTAATGATAAAAAAGATACTTTCTCTGTTTCTCTAGAAGGAAAATCTTTTAAACAAAATACCCAAAAATCTCATGCTAAATCTTTAAAAGAGCTTAGATTGAAATATAATGAATATGATTTGAAGGAGTCAATAAAACCTATCCTGAATAATTCAGGATGTTTAAAATTTTTAGATTAGGGGGAAATATGAGTTTGAAGTGGGCTATTAATGGATTACTAGATGATCTTTATTTTTACGCACAAGGCCTTCCAAGATTATTAATTACCTGGAAGCCAGAAAATGAATTATCTATTTTAAAATTCTTCGAAAACAATGTAAAAAAATATCCTAACGAAATAGCATTCATATTTAAAGATCAAAAAATTACTTGGCAAGAAGCGGATATAAAAGTTTCTGAATATGGAGCCTATCTGCAAAGCCAGGGCATCGAAAAAGGCGACTGTTTTGCGCTATTAATGGATAACTGTCCTGATTTCTTAATGCTTCTATTGGCAGCACACAGAATAGGAGCAATTGCAGCTTTGATTAACACAACAGTAACAGGAGACGGATTGAAGCATGTTGTAACTATTGTTGACGCAAAAGCAGTAATCTTAGGAGCATCTCACATAGATAAATTTAATTCTTCGATGCCAGAGTCTGAACTGCAAGCATTAAAAATTTACGCGATTGAAGATTCACAAAAAATTCCGAATGAATACATTGATATTAACGAACAATCTAAAGGGCTTGAGAATGTGATAAGTCATAATTTAAAAATTAAAGACGTAGGCATGTATATTTATACCTCCGGCACAACAGGGCTTCCAAAAGCAGCACTTATAACAAATGGACGTGCAGTCAAAACAAGTTATGCCGGTCAATTTTTTGGATTTAAAGCAAAACAAAAAGACATTCTTTATTTAACCCTCCCCCTATATCACGCCACAGGTCTTTTATGGTCCTGGGCAGGTTGTTTGCGAGGAGGAGCAACAACGGTTATAAAAGAAAAATTTTCTGCTTCAGAATTTTGGCCAGATGTACGTAAACACAAAGTAACTATGTTTGGATATGTTGGGGAACTTTGTCGATATCTTATGAATGTTGAGCCAAATGAATATGATAAAAATCATAATCTAAGGGTTATTTCTGGAAATGGGTTACGTCCAGATATCTGGGAAAAATTTCAATCTAGATTTGGTATTCCGAAGATAAGAGAGTTATATGGTGCTACCGAAGGAGTTGGTGCTTTGGTAAATACCCACGGAAGACCAGGTATGGTAGGTCGTTACATGCGAGGTTCTTTAGTAATTAAGTGCGATCAAGAAACTGGTGAGCCTATAAGAAATGAAGAAGGATATTGTGAATCAGTTGAAGTCGGAGAAACAGGTTTATTCATTTCAGCATTATCAAAGATAGCTACTTTTGAAGGATATTTAGACAAACAAGCTTCTAATAAAAAAATTATGAGTGATGTTTTTAAAAAAGGAGATCTTTGGTTTAATTCTGGAGATCTTTTGATCAGACATGAAAATAACTGGCTATCTTTTGCAGATAGGGTTGGGGATACATACAGATGGAAAAGTGAGAATGTTTCTACGATGGAGGTAGCTGCAATTGTTAACAAGTACGATCAAGTATTAGATTCAAATGTTTATGGAGTTGAAGTTAAATCAGCAGAAGGAAGAGCTGGAATGGCGTTATTGAGTGTGACAGATGAATTCAATTTCAACGAATTTTCTGAGCATATTGAAAAAAATTTAAATGCTTTTCAACTTCCATATTTCTTGAGAATAACGGAAACGATGAAAACAACTGGAACTTTTAAACATCAAAAAGAAGATTTAAAAAAACAAGGATTTGATCCCGACATAATTGAAGACAAAATATATTTTTATCAGAAAGGAAACTATGTAGAAATGAATAATGATCTTTACAATCGAATTCAAACTGGTGAGGAACGATTTTAATGTTTGAATTTATTAGAAACATATTAGCTAGAAGGACCTTCGCTTACAAAGCAAGAAACAAGGCAATGAATATGTTTTCAAGTTATGAAAATTTTAAAACTATTCGAGAAAATCAAGAGGCAAAAAGACAGAAAGAAAATAGACCTCATGAAGTTTTGTACTTTCATAAGGTTGACGATCCCTACTCTCATTTAACAATTCAATATATTGATAAACTTATCAATGGCTACGAAATTATTTTGAGACCAATATTGGTTGGAGAAGAAAACCCTGTCACTGTGCATGAGCCAGATTTATATAGCGCTTATTGTTTAGAAGATGTCAAAAGAATAGCGCCTTTTTATAACGTTAGTTTTGAAGCATCTTCTTATCCACAAAAAAATTTAATATCTCTTGCTAATTCAATTTTATGCAATCTTGAAGCAGATCAGTTTACCGATATTGCAAAACAAGTAAGTACTGCCCTCTGGCAAGGGCAAGAAGAAAAATTAAAAGAATTGAATGAGCTCTATAATGCTACAGATATCGAAGTAAGTAAAAAACTAAATAGTGGAAATGAAATTAGAAACAATTGTGATTATTATTTTGGCTCTGCATTTTATTATGAAAAAGAGCTCTATTGGGGTGTGGATCGATTGAATCACTTGGAGACAAGGTTGGCTGAATTAGGGGCAAAAAGAACAACTGATAATGAGTTTATTTGCAATCTCAACACAACGGCGCCTAAAGAACTTTCTTCGGACGATAAAATAAATTTAACTTTTTATCCTTCTCTTAATAGTCCTTATACATTTGTAAGTGCCAAAAAAGTCAAAGAGCTTATAAAAGACTATCCAATAAATCTTATTACTAAACCAGTACTGCCCATGCTAATGAGAATGATGACAATTCCAACTTTTAAAGCAAAATATATAATTTCAGATGCTGCTCGAGAAGGAAGAAAATACGGATATGAGATGAAGTCAATTTATTCTCCAATCGGAAAACCCGCAAGACTTGCTTATTCCCTGTTTCCAATAATAGATAATCTAGGCAAAGGATTTGAATATATTGATGGTCTTCTTAAAGCTTCATTTCAAGATGGAATAAATATTGGAGATGAAGAATTTTTAAAAACTTTAATAAATGAATTGGGTCTTGACTGGGATAAGATAAAAAAAGATTTAAATACAAAAAAATGGAAAAAAGAATTAAATGATAATTGTGATGAGATGTACTCAGGGAATTGCTGGGGTGTCCCTAGTTTTAAAGTTACTAACTCAGATGGCAGCGAGCCTTATTATGTTTGGGGCCAAGATAGAATGTGGCTTTTAAAAGAAGAAATACATAGAAGATTTAGTTAAAGAACTATCTTTCTATAAATCTATCTAAAAGCCGATGAAAAAAATTAAGAAAAGAAAGGCCTCTAACCCAGTAGCTAAAAATGCTTCTAAATTCAATAAAGCAAAAGTTTTTGCTGATAAGACAAAGTATAATCGTAAAAAAAATAAATCTTCTAAAGATCAATGAAATCTAAATTTAATAATGTTCTTGAAATGGTGGGCAATACACCAGTTTTAAAAATCAATAATATTGATACTGGTAAATGTGATTTGTACGTAAAAATGGAAAGTTTGAACCCTTTTGGATCTATTAAAGATAGAGTTGGTTTGAAAATGATTCAAGATGCAGAAGCCCAAGGTCTTATTAAGGAAGGCTCTACCATAATTGAATCCACTGCTGGAAATACTGGTCTAGGTCTTGCACTAGCAGCAAAGCTAAAAGGATATAAATTAATTTTAGTTATACCTGACAAAATGAGTGAAGAAAAGATAAGGCATCTAGAAGCTATGGGAGTGGAAATTATCATGACTCGATCTGATGTTGAAAATGGACATCCAGAGCATTACCAATCAATTGCAGAAAAATTATTAAAATCTACTCCTAATTCTTTTTTTGCAAATCAATTTGAAAATAAATCAAATCCACAAGTACATTTTGAAACTACCGGTCCTGAAATTTGGGAACAAATGGAGGGTAATATTGATGCTTTTGTAGCTGGAGTTGGAACAGGTGGAACAATAAGTGGAGTTGGCAGATTTTTGAAGTCTAAAAATCCTAATGTGAGAATTGTTATAGCTGATCCTGTTGGCTCAGTCGTAGCTGATGCAGTAAATACTGGTGAATATAAATATGAAGGAGGCTCTTGGAGCGTTGAAGGAATAGGCGAAGATTATATTCCTGCTAATTTAAATCTTGATATTATAGACGAAGGTATTTATGTCTCAGATAAAGAAGCTTTTAATATGATTGATCAACTTCTGCAAAAAGAAGGTATTTTGGCAGGATCGTCTTGTGGCACGCTTGTTGATGCTGCTATCAAGTGGTGTAAAGCTCAAGAAGAACCAAAAACAGTGGTTACCTTGATTTGCGATACTGGAAATAAGTATTTATCCAAAGCATTTAATAAAGATTGGGTTAAGGAAAATATAAATTAAAAATGGCGAAAAATAAAAACCAAGGATTTGAGACCAGGGCCATTCATGCCGGACAAGAAGCTGACCCGGCAACTGGTGCTGTTATGATGCCGATTTATACCTCATCAACCTTTAAACAAGACTCACCAGGAATTCACAAGGGATATGATTATTCAAGATCAGGAAATCCTACCAGAAATGCATTTGAAGATTGCATGGCAAGTTTAGAAGAAGGAATCAAAGGATATGGCTTTTCTTCAGGTGTTGCTGCAATTTCAGCTTGTGTTGAGCTATTGGAACCTGGAGATCATGTAATCGCAATGGATGATTTGTATGGGGGAACCGTAAGGCTTTTCAATGAAATAAAAACTAAATCTCAAGGCATTACCGTCACTTATGTTGATATGACGGATTTTGACAACGTAGAAAAAGCATTTACCAATAAAACAAAAATGATTTTTGTTGAGACGCCAACGAATCCTCTGCTAAAAATTACTGATTTAGAAAAAATTGCAAATTTTGCCAAAGAGAAAAAAATTCTTTCAGTTTGCGACAATACTTTTGCATCTACCTACATCCAAAAACCATTAAACTTTGGAATTGATATCGTTCTTCATTCTGCTACCAAATACCTTGGAGGTCATTCAGATCTCATAGCCGGCGTATTAGTAATTGGCAGGGATGATAAGAATCTTCTAGAAAAAATGGCAAATATTCAGAATTCATTAGGGCCCATTACTAGTACCTTTGATAGTTATTTGATACTGAGAAGTCTCAAGACTTTACCTATAAGGATGGAAAGGCACAGCAAAAACGCTTTGCTCATTGCTAATGAATTAATTAATAATGAAAAAATTGAAAACGTCATCTATCCAGGTCTTGAATCACATCCACAACATCAACTAGCGAAAAAGCAAATGAATGGATTTGGAGGAATCATCTCGATTGAATTAAGCGGTGGCTTAGAAGCTTCAAAAACTTTTCTTGAAAAAACTAAAATTTTCTCTCTTGCAGAAAGCTTAGGAGGTGTTGAAAGTCT
>LULK01001260.1_pt1 | contig 18484 bp, 24 predicted proteins | sample 728181 | NCBI WGS metagenome assembly LULK01 (sample SAMN03860291, study PRJNA289734) | marine metagenome | biome: seawater column; feature: ocean; material: water; isolation source: Red Sea water column Station 169 - depth 10m | place: Saudi Arabia: Red Sea | collected 2011-10-15 | depth 10 m | reverse complement strand
CTCATCCAATTTTAAAAAGAAATATTAAAGATTTAATATTTTCTTTGCCCACAGACGAACTAAGAACTATTAAATTAATCTAAAAAAATGATATAATATAAATATGATTAATTCTGAAGATCTCATTAATAAGGTTAAATCTTATAACAAATTTCTAAATCCTGATGCATTGTCAAAGGCTTATGAATTCGCCTTGAAGGCGCATAAAAACCAAAAAAGACATTCTGGCGATCCATACGTTATTCATCCAGTTGCAGTGGCTAATATATTAACAGATTTAAAACTTGATAGTGCTACAATAGCAACTGGTTTGTTACATGATACCATAGAGGATACTCATGCTACTTACAAAACTATAGAAGAAGAGTTTGGTAAAGAAGTTGCAGATCTTGTTGATGGTGTAACTAAGATTTCCGAGTTTGAAAATCAGGCCATATCAAATTCAAAAGCTGAAAATTTCAGAAAGCTTATTCTAGCTACTTCTAAAGATATAAGAGTTTTATTAGTAAAACTCGCTGACAGATTACATAATATGAGAACGTTAAAAGCAATCGATAAAATTGAAAAACGTCAAAGAATAGCAAAAGAAACTATGGAGATTTATTCACCGTTAGCAGATAGAATGGGTATGAATAGAATAAGAGATGAACTTGAGGATTTATCTTTTGAGGTTTTGAATCCAGAGGCAAGAAAATTAATTAAAGATAGATTAAACCAAATCAAAGATAGTAATTTAGTTAATTATAATAATGTATTGTCTGAATTTGAAAATTTATTAAATGAAAATAATTTAAAATTTAAAATATTTAGTAGAGAGAAAACACCCTTTTCAATATGGAGAAAAATTCAAAAGAAAAGAACTTCATTAGAGCAAATAACTGACATTATTGGTTTTAGAATTATACTTGATGATGTTGAAAACTGTTACAGATGTTTAGGAGCTTTACACAGTAAATGGAACTGCATACCAGGTAAATTTAAAGATTACATATCATCACCAAAAATTAACAACTATAAATCTATTCATACTGCAATCATTGGTCCCAATCAAAGACCAATTGAAATACAATTAAGAACAAGTCAAATGCACGAATTTGCGCAAAGAGGTATAGCATCACATTGGAAATATAAATCATCAGAAAAATTTAATTCACTTACATGGAAAGAGTATGATTGGTTAGCTGATCTTGTCGAGATAATTGATAAAAATGAAAATCCAGAACATTATTATGAATATACAAAACTACAAATGTTCCAAGAAAATGTATTTTGTTTTACTCCAAAGGGATCTGTTATTAAACTACCAAAAAATGCAACACCAATTGATTTTGCATATGCTGTACATACTCAAGTTGGTGATACAGCGGTAGGATGTGAAGTAAATGGTAATGAGCAAGCTTTGCAATCTGTACTTAGAAATGGAGATGTCGTTAAAATTATAACATCTAAAAAAGTTTCTCCATCATTGCATTGGTTAACTAGTACTAAAACGGGTAAGGCTAGGGCAGCAATACGTAGATATTGGCAATATAGAGAAAACACAAAACCTTTAAAACAGAAAAGATATAATACTACACTGTGGATTTCCTTAGAAGATGAGCCAGGTAAATTAGGTGATGTGACAACTATGATAGGTATTAATAATGTTAATATTTCAAGTGTCGAAATGGTGGAGAAGACAAAAAAAAATATTAATTTTAGATTTAATTTAATAATCCATGATTTGAAAAACTTTACAAAACTTATTAGTGAACTAAAACAGAAAGATTACAATTTTAAAATTATAAGACATAAGAACAAAAAATATGCTTTCTTTAAAAGACTCTTTAGCGGTTTTAAGAAAAACTAATGCTCTTTTAGAAGGTCATTTTGTATTATCTTCAGGTCTTCATTCACCAAAATATGTACAATGCGCAAAACTTCTAAGCTATCCACATCTATCAAAAAATTTCTGTAATTCATTAAGTAAGAAAATTAAAAAAAATTTTAAAAAATTTGACCTTATACTTGCACCAGCAAAAAATTCAAAAGTTTTGATAATTGAAGATGTCATAACAACAGGAAAATCGAGTTTAGAATGTTTTAAACTTATTAAAAAAAAAAAGGCTAAAGTTGTGGGTTATGCATGTTTGATAAATAGATCAAATAAGAAAACTTTAAAAATTAAAAAAGGAAAAATCATATCTCAGATTAAATTAGATGTTCCTACATACAGTAAAAAAAATTTACCAAATTTTCTAAAAAAAATTCCTATCACAAAACCAGGAAGTAGATTTTTGAGATGAGTATAAGATTAGGTGTAAATATTGATCACGTAGCAACTTTAAGGAATGCAAGAGGTGAAAAACATCCTGATCCATACTCGGCAGCACTATCAGCCTTAAAATATGGAGCTGATTCAATTACAATTCATTTGAGGGAGGATAGAAGACACATAAATGATGTTGATTTGAAAAAAATTACAAAAAATAAAAAAATACCAACTAATTTAGAAATGGCTGCAAACGAAGAAATGTTGAAAATTGCAATCAAATCAAAACCTAACTTTGTTTGCATAGTTCCTGAAAAACGACAAGAAATAACGACTGAGGGTGGATTAAATCTAAAAAAAAATTTTAAAAAAATTAAGAGAATTATTCAAAAATTGAATAATTCTAAAATTCGTACAAGTCTGTTTATTGATCCAAATATTGAAGATATAAAGTTTTCTAAAAAAATCGGCACACACTGTGTTGAATTACACACTGGTAAATTATCTTTTAAAGTTAAAAATAAAATAAATTATTTTAATGAACTCAAAAAAATTAAAAAATGTTCAGAATTAGCAAATAAGTTTAATATTGAAGTACATGCTGGTCATGGCATGGATTATAAAACAGCAAAAATACTAAAAAAAGTCAAATTTATTAAAGAATTTAATATTGGTCATTTTATTATTGGGGAGTCAGTTTTGTTTGGAATGAATAAAGTAATTAAAAATTTTAAGAAAATAATTAGATAACATGAATATCATAGGAAATGGTGTTGATATTGTTGAAAATAAAAGAATTAATAAATTAATCGACGATAAGAAATTTATCAAAAGAGTTTTTACAAACAAAGAAATAAGATTTTCAAAAAATATAAAAAATAAAACGAATTATTATGCAAAAAGATTTGCGGCTAAAGAGGCATTCGTTAAAGCTTTAGGCACTGGTTTTAGAAATAATATAAATTTTTCAGATATAGAGGTAATAAATAATAAATTAGGAAAACCTAAAATAAATATTTCTAAAAAGGTAAGAACTTTTATAAAAAAAAAATTTAAATTAGATAAACCAAAAATATATGTTTCATTATCCGACGAAAATAAGCATTCTATTGCTTACGTAATACTTGAAAACACTTAATGAAAAAATTTATAATAGATAATACTAAAACCCTTATTTTTGCATTAATAATTGCAGTTTTTATTAGGTCAATTCTTATACAACCTTTTTATATACCATCTTCTTCTATGGAACCTAATTTACTTGTGGGAGACAGATTATTTGTGACAAAATTTTCATATGGATATAGTAAACATTCTTTTCCTTTTAGCCCACCAATATTAAATGGGCGTGTATTAAGTGATAATCCAGAAAGAGGAGATGTTGTTGTCTTTAAAACTCCTGCTGATAACAGAACTGACTATATTAAAAGATTAATAGGATTACCAGGTGATGTTTTGCAGTTTATCGATGGAGATCTGTATTTAAATAATAATCAAATAGTTAAAACCATAAAGAATAAAAATGATTATTTATTTTGCGGAAACAATGAAATAAGTGTTTCAACATACGAGGAAAAATTACCAAATGGAAAAAAATATTTTGCATCATATAGAAATGACATATCCTTTAAAAATTCTGACAAATTTATAGTCCCAAAAGATCATTATTTTTTTTTAGGTGACAATAGAGATTGTTCAAAAGATAGTCGATTTTTATCTGAAGTTGGTTATGTGCATAAAAATAATTTAGTTGGTAAAGCACAAATATTGTTTTTTTCTTCTGATCCGAGAAAAGGTAGTATTTTTTTGATTTGGAAATGGAACGAAATAATGAGATTCAGCAGATTATTTAAAAAAATTAAATAGTGAAAAGCAAATTTAAAAATTTAGAGAATAGAATAAATTATGTATTTAAAAATAAGGTTTTTTTAATAACTGCATTCACACATAAAAGTTCAGACTCTGAAAATAATTACGAGAGACTAGAATTTCTTGGTGATAGAGTTTTAGGAATAGTAATTTCAAAAAAATTACTTGAATTATATCCAAATGAAAAAGTTGGTAGTCTTGATAAAAAATTTGCATCTTTAGTAAATAAAAATATGTGTCTAGAAATTGGTAAAAAATTGAAAATAGATAATTTTATAAATATTGGAAAGGATAAAAGCAGAAAACAAATTGAAAATAAAATAATTTCAGATTGTTGTGAGGCATTGATAGGTGCAATTTTTTTAGATTCAAATTTGGATCAAGCAAAAAAATTTATACTAAACAATTGGAGCACTCATTTGAAATCTTCTTTTGATAATGTTGTAGACGCAAAAACCAAATTACAAGAATATTCACTTAAAAAATTCAAAACTCTTCCTAGTTACAAACTAATATCGAATACAGGCCCTAGACATAAACCAACTTTTAAAGTTGGAGTAAAAATTAGTAACACAAATTATATTTTTTCTACTGGATCTTCTAAACAAAAAGCAGAGCAATCTGCTGCAAATGAATTACTAAAATCACTAGATAAAAAATGAATTGGCAGGATACAGGTTTTTTACTCTCAAAAAATAAGTATAGTGAAAATAATTCTATAGCAGAATTTTATACCAAAAATCATGGAAAAGTTACTGGTGTAATTTACGGATCCACATCAAAGAAAATAAAAAACTACTTATTAATAGGTAATAAATTTCATTTGAACTTTAATTCTAAGAATGACTCGAAGGTTGGTTACTTTAAATTAGAGATTGACCAAGTAGTTACACCATTATTTATGGACGATAAAAATAAATTATTATGCATTTCCTATGCAATGAGTTTAATTAAATTATTAACTGTTGAGGATCAACAAAATGAAAATGTTTTTTATCTTACTGACAATTTAAAAAATATATTAAATCATAACAAATGGCTTTTAGAATTTATTTTTTGGGAGCTTAGTTTTTACAAATGTGTTGGTTATGATATTGAATTTAAAGATTATGTGAGTGAAGAAATTGGAACTAATGGTAACAAAAAATATTTTGTAAAATCTACAAAAAAAAATGTTCCAAACTTCCTAATTGATAAAAATTTTGAAATCGATAACTATAATGAGTTATTGATCGGCTTTAAAATTGTAGGTGATTATTTAGAAAAAACTATACTAAAAACAATTGGCATAAACTATCCAAGTTCAAGATCTAACCTATATACGTCTATTAAAAATCTAAGTTTATTTGATCAGCAAAATATGAAATTATAGCGTTTGATCCAGCTCTTTTAAATGCCATAAGAGTTTCATAAATGACGTTATCGTCTATTATTCCTTGTTTAATACCATTAGCTATAAGACTGTACTCTCCTGAAACCTGATACGCTAAAACTGGAATTTTAAAATGTTCTTTAACGTTTTTAATTATATCTAGATAAGGTAAACCTGGTTTTACCATTACCATATCTGCACCTTCTTTAATATCGATTGAAACTTCTCTTAATGCTTCATTAGTATTTTTAAAGTCCATTTGATAAGTTTTCTTATCTCCTCTTAAAGCACCTTTTGATCCTACAGCATCTCTAAATGGTCCATAGAAACTTGATGCATATTTTACAGCATAAGAAATTATCTGAACATCTTCAAATTTGTTTTTATCTAACTCTTTTCTTATTTTTCCAATTCTTCCATCCATCATATCTGATGGTGCTATTACATCACAGCCCATTGATGCTTGTAATAGTGATTGTTTAACTAAAACATTTATTGTTTCATCATTAACAATTTTACTATTTTTTAACAATCCGTCATGACCGTGAGAAGTATATGGATCAAGAGCAACATCACACATTATACCAATTTCATTTTTATATCTTTTTTTAATGTATCTAATAGCCTTACATACTAAATTATTTTCGTTTAATGCTTCTGAACCTAATGGATTTTTTAACTTAATTTTTGTTTGAGGAAACAGTGCAACCATAGGAATTTTTTTTTTAATTGATTTGTCTATTATCTTTGAAAGTTTATCTATTGAATATCTATAAATGTTAGGCATAGATTTAATAGGAATTTTTTTGTTAGAGCCATCTGTTAAAAAAATTGGAAGAATCAGATCGTTATAAGAAAGACTATTTTCCTGTACAAGCCTACGTGACCAACTATTTTTTCTTGATCTTCTCATCCTTAAATTTGGATATTTTCCTGTGATAATCATTATTAATTATATGTATGATGCGACAAAAGTTATATGTTATATATAAAATAATAAAGTATTTATTTAGCGCATGAGCAACGTATCTTATCTTAAAGAAGTAAAAAAAAGTAATTCTAATAGTGATTTTCACTTACAAGACGTAAGTTTTGACATTGAAAAATTACAAGCTGCTTGTGATGAAGTATTGAACATGAAAGGCTTTGACACAAGTTTAGGAATACCCCACTTTGCAGGTATATCATTAAATCAAATACCAGGCGACCCTGACTCAATTAAAGGAAGCAAGGTTAGAGGAGTATACTGGACAAAGCCAGATTCAACTGGGAAAGAAGTTAGCCGTGATGTTGCAATAGAAGAGGAAAAATATACTGAATTTGTAAAAGATTTCGAACACACTTATTTCAAAGAAGTTTACGATGTATTAAGCAAAAGATACAAACTTGGGAGAATGAGATTATTGTTAAAAGAACCTCGATCAACTTTAAGTTGGCATAGAGACCCAGAGCCAAGACTGCATATACCAATATATACTAATCCTGGTGCAATTATGGTTGTTGATAAAGTTGCTCAACACATGCCTGCTGATGGCTCTGTCTGGATTACAAACAATACAAAGTATCATAATGCTTTTAACGGAGGTGAAGAAAATAGAGTTCACCTAGTTGCATGTGTTTTAGATTACAAATTTAATTAGTTTGAAAAAAATTTATATTGCTTCAGATCATGCAGGTTATTCTCTTAAAAACTTCATTTTTGAAAAACTTAAAACGAAATTCGATATCATGGATTTAGGAACTAACAAGAAATCTGTTTCAGTAAATTATCCAACATATGCACATAAGTTGAGCAAAATGGTGTCAAAAAAAAAATCTAATGTTGGTATATTGATTTGTGGTTCAGGATTAGGAATGTCTATGGCTGCAAATAGACATAAGAAGATCAGAGCTGCATTATGTTATTCCATTAAAAATGCGAAATTATCAAGATTGCATAATGATGCAAATGTTATTACATTAGGTGAAAGACTAACTAATAAAAGTTTAGCAATGAAATGTGTTAACACCTTTTTAAAAACTGATTTTGAAGGGGGAAGACACTTAAAAAGAGTTAAAAGGATTTAATATGTCTAGTGAAAGTAAATATATAAATAATCAATACCAAGATTTTTTTGAAAAAAGTTTAAAACAAAGCGATCCAGATATTTATAAAGCAATTAATGATGAATTGATAAGACAACAAAATCATATTGAATTAATTGCATCCGAGAATATAGTTTCACAAGCAGTACTTGAGGCACAAGGTTCTGTTTTAACAAACAAATATGCTGAAGGTTATCCAGGAAAAAGATACTATAATGGATGTGAGCATGTAGATGTAGCTGAGGAATTGGCAATAGAAAGATTAAAAAAACTTTTTAATTGTAAATTTGCAAATGCACAACCTCACTCTGGAGCTCAGGCTAATGGTGCTGTATTTTTAGCTTTACTAAAACCAGGCGATACGTTCATGGGAATGAGTTTAAATTCTGGTGGACATATTACACATGGATTAAAAATATCTATGTCGGGAAAATGGTTTAATGCAATTGGATACGATGTTGATAAACAATCTGAATTGATTGATTATGATAATGTTGAGAAATTAGCTTTAGAACATAAACCTAAATTAATTATTGCTGGTGGTAGTGCTTATTCACGAGTAATTGACTTTAAAAGATTTAGAGAAATAGCTGATAAAATTGGTGCTTATTTCATGGTTGATATGGCACATTTTTCAGGTTTGGTTGCTGGTAAAGGGTATCCAAATCCAGTTGACCATGCTCATGTTGTTACATCAACCACGCATAAGGTATTTAGAAGTGCGAGGGGTGGTATAATTTTAACTAATCACGAGGATCTTGCAAAAAAATTCAATACTGCAGTTTTCCCAGGTTACCAAGGTGGTCCATTAATGCATATTATTGCTGCTAAAGCCGTAGGATTTAAAGAGGCTCTAAAACCAGAGTTCCAAGATTATATAAAAGAAGTTTTAGCAAATGCTAAAATTTTAGCCGAAACTTTAAAGAATAACGGTTTTAAAATTTATTCAGGTGGTACTGATACACACCTGATGTTAGTTGATCTAAGACCATTTAATGTGAAAGGTAATCTTGCAGCTGAAAGTTTATCTCGAGCAAATATTACTTGTAACAAAAATGGAATACCTTTTGATACGGAAAGTCCAATGGTTACATCTGGTATAAGGTTAGGCTCACAAGCAGCAACAACAAGAGGATTTGGATTAAATGAATTTAAATTAGTTGGTGAATTAATAACAATTCAAAAATTGAAGAAGAGGTTAGAAAAGAAGTTGTAGATTTATGTTCGAATTTTCCTATATATAAACACTTAGGATAATTAAAACATGATATGCCCGATCTGCAAAAAAGGGGAAACCTCGGTTGTTGACTCAAGACCAACGGAAGACGGTACAGCCATTAGACGCAGAAGATTGTGCATATGTGGACAGAGATTTACAACATTCGAAAGAGTTCAATTTAGAGAGTTAACGGTAGTCAAAAAAAATGGAAGAAAATCTACATTTGATAGAGAAAAACTATCTAAATCCATTTATGTAGCTTTAAAGAAAAGACCAATAGATACAGAAACTGCTGAAAAATTCATTTCTAAAATATCTAGATCGCTTGAAGAACTAGGTCAGAGTGAAATATCTTCCAATACAATTGGGACTATGGTTATGGAGGGATTAAAAGATTTAGATCCAGTTGCTTATGTAAGATTTGCATCTGTTTATAGAAATTTTAGAGAAGAAAAAGATTTTGTTCAATTTGTAGATAAAATTGATGTCTACAAAAAAAGATAACTTTCAATTATCTGACAAAAAATTAATGAAGCTTGCAATTAGTCTTGCTGAAAATCAAAAATATTTTACAGGCACAAACCCCTCTGTTGGATGTGTTATTACTAGAAACAATAAAATAATTTCATATGGTGTAACAGGTAAAAATGGAAGACCTCATGCTGAAATAAATGCAATTAATAAAAATAAATCTAAAGATTTATATAATTCATCCATGTATGTGTCACTAGAACCATGTACTCACTATGGGAAAACTCCACCTTGTACGAATACTTTGATTAAAAAAAAATTTAAAAAAGTTTTTTTCTCACATACAGATGAAGATAAGAGAACAAAAAATACTGCTAAGAATATATTAGAAAAACATAAAATAAATGTAAAAAATAATTTTATAAATAATAAAACCAAAAAATTGTATTTTGAATATGATTTTATAAGAAAAAATAATTTCCCTTATGTAATTGGAAAACTTGCGATTTCAAAGAATAATAGAATCTATAGAGATAAAACACCAATATCCAATCTCTATTCAAAAGACATCACGCATATCTTAAGGTATAGGTGCCAAGCATTGTTGACATCTTATGTGACTATTAATAATGACAATCCTAAATTAACTTGCAGACTAAACGGTTTAGAAAAATGTTCACCAACAATTGTGATTATTGATAAAGATTTAAAAGTTAAATCATCTTCAAAAATATTTAAAAATAAAGACTTAAAAAAAATAATATTTTCTAAAAGCAATAATAAAGATAAAATTAAAAAATTAAGACATACTAATACAGAAATATTTAATATTAGAACTTTAGGTAAAGAATTTGACTTGAAATATGTCCTTAGTACTCTTCACAAGAAAAACCTACATCAAGTATTAATTGAATGTGGACCAACTCTTTTAGAAAATTTTATTAACAATGGTCTAGTAAATGAATTTTATCTTTTTAAGTCAAATAAAAGCATCAAAATTAAAGATACGATTTATGTAAAAAAACTTTTAAAAATTTTAAATACAAATTATAAAAAAAATAAAATTAATACTTTTATAGATAAAGATAAACTTACCTGTTTTAATTAATATGTTTAATGGAATAATATTCAATCAAGGAAAAATAAGTAAAATTGTTAAAAGGGATAAAGGTATTAATATTTTTATTAAATCCTCAATTAAAGTTAATAATAAAAATCTTGGAATATCTGTTGCTTGTGATGGAGTTTGTCTCACACTAATTTCATACAAAAATAAAACTTTAGAATTTTATCTTTCTAATGAAACTATTATGAAATCTAAGTTTAAAAATATTAAATTAGGATCAATTATAAATTTAGAACTTCCTCTTAAATATAAACAAAATATATCTGGTCATATTTGCCAAGGTCATGTTGATACAGTCTCAAAAATAATATCGATTAGAAAAATTGATAAATCAAAAATTTATGAATTTAAAATTGAGAGTAAATTGAAGAAATTTTTAGTCGAAAAAGCCTCTATATTAATCAATGGTGTTTCTTTAACAATTGCAAAAATAAAAAAAAATTCATTTGAAATTTGGGTTATTCCTCACACATTAAAGTTAACTAATTTATATTATTTAAAAAAAAATGATTTAGTTAATATTGAGATAGATATTCTATCAAAATATGTAAAAAAATTTTTAAATGAAAAAAAATAAATTCAGTAACATTGAAAAAATTATTTCTATCTCAAAAAAGGGAGGAATGTATATTTTGGTTGACGATGAAAATAGAGAGAACGAGGGAGATTTAGTTTTCTCTGCATCAGATGTTGATTACAAAAAAATAAATTTTATGGCTAAGTACGGAAGTTATATGGCACCTGTTAATCAATCTAGAAATAAAACTGCTTTTACAGTTTCTATTGAAGCAAAAAAAGGAATAACAACAGGTATATCAGCAAAAGATCGCGCTAAAACAATTAGAGTTGCTACTAAAAAAAATCCCAATAAAAAAGAAATAGTTTCCCCCGGACATGTATTTCCTATTATTGCTCGAGACGGAGGAGTTCTTGTAAGAGCAGGTCATACAGAGGCATCCGTAGATATAGCTAAACTGTCCAATAAACTTCCAGCTGCAGTTATATGTGAAATTATGAATGAGGATGGAACTATGGCAAAAGGTGAAGACTTATTTAAATTTGCAAAAAAGCATAAACTTGCAATTGCAAAAATCGATGATTTGATCTCATTTAGATTAAAAAAAGAAAAGTTAATTAAATTAAAAAATACATCGAGTATAGTTGTACAAAATCAAAAATATATTATTAAAGTATTTGAAAGTGTTTTAGATGGATCAGAACATTTTGCATTATTAAAAGGAAAAATTAATTTAAACTCTACACCAAGAGTTAGGGTTATTTCATCCAACGTAGTTCAAAATTATTTAATTAATCAAAAATTACCAAATTCATTTAATAAAACATTATCTTACTTTAAAAAATATAATAACTGTGTTTTGGTTTTTATAAGAGATCCAAATTTAAAATCTGTCTCACAAACTCTTAAACAATATAAATCTAAGGAATTTTATAAAAAAGGGTTTGATAAACTCATTAAAAATTATGGTATAGGTGCTCAAATAATTAAAAGTCTTAAAATAAAAAATATGATTTTAGTAACAAGATCAACCAAAAAGGTTGTTGGTTTAGAAGGATATGGAATTAGAATACAAAAACAAGAAATAATAAAATGAAAAAGAAAATATTAGTCATTATCGCAGATTATTATAAAGATATTTCAAATGATTTGTTGAAAAGCACTTTAAATAATTTAAACAAAAAACATTATTCTATTAAGATTCTTAAAGTGCCTGGAGTATTTGAGATACCAGTAACTATTTCAAGAAATATAAATAAATACAATGGTTTCATTGCTTTAGGTTGTGTAATTAAAGGACAAACGCCACACTTTGATTTTATTTCTCAATCTGCAACAGATGCGATAATGAAATTATCCATAAGTTCAAAAAAACCAATTGGAAACGGCATTATTACTTGCCTTAATAAAAAACAAGCTATTGCTAGAGGGAAAAAAGGACTAGAAGCTTCTGAAGCTGTAAAAGTTGTGTTAACCAATAAATAAATGTCAATAATTTATAGTCCTAAAAATAACCCAAGGGTAATAATTATTCAAAAATTATATGGTCAATTTTTTAATAAAGAAGAAAAATTAGCTTTTCCAAAACACAGATTTAAAAAATTTATTAAAGACGTAGTGAATGGTACATTAGAAAGAGATGAAGTAATTACAGATGAGATTAATAATCATTTAAACACTGATCTTAATATGATTAGATTAGACAAAGTATTTCAAGTAATAATAAAAAGTGCAATTTTTGAATTTTTATATAAGCCAAGAACCTCAACTAAAATTATTATTAAGGAATACTTAAACGCTTCAAATTTTTTTATAGATATTTCTCAAACAAAATATCTTAACGCTTTGCTTGATAAGATTTCTAAAAAAGTGCGATCACCTAATGGATGATGATAAAAAACCTAAATATATTTTTTTATCAGCTTCAATAAATAATAGGTTGTCTAATCAACCTAATTTTTTATTAATTGTTAAATCTTTAAAAGAAGAATTAAAAAAATATAAACTATTACTTAGTGGTGGAGACACAACATATTCTAGTACCACATCATTCACAGTTACTGTAATTGGTTTTGCAACAAAAATTGTAAAAAGAAATAATTCAGATATTGGTGATGCGATTTTTGTTACTGGTAATATAGGTGATGCCTATGCTGGATTAAAAATTTTAAATAAAAAAATTAAATCTACTAAAAGTTTAGAAAATTATTTTATAAAAAAATATTATATCCCTGATATTGCTTTCAAAATACACAAATATATGCCTTCAATTGCATCTTCATCTATTGATATATCTGATGGCCTTATCTTAGATCTTGAAAGAATGATTAATAATCAAAATTTAGGATATATTTTATCAATTAAAGATATTCCAATATCTAAAAATCTTCAAAAATTAATAGGGTTAAATAATTTTCAAAAGAAAAATTTTGTTTCTAACGGTGATGATTACCAAGTACTTTTTACATCTCATTTAAAGAAAGTTGAGCAAATAAAAAAATTATCTAAAAGAATCAATATAAAAATTACAAAAATAGGTACTATTACCAATAAGCCCAATCAAATTATAAATACTAATGGAAATTATCTAAAAAGTATTAAAAATAAAGGTTATTTGCATAAGTTTAAATAAGTTAAATATTGCCTTTTAGCTTTATTTTTGTAATGTCCGCTTTTTAAAAAACAAACCAAAAGAATTTTAAGGAAATTATGAACTCATCTATCGAAACAATTTTACTGTATACAATTTTTGCTGGTTTACTCTCTATAGTCTATGGATTTGTAACTGGTTCAAATATTTTAAAATCAAGTGCAGGAAATAGCAAAATGCAAGAAATTGCTTCTGCTATACAAATTGGGGCAAAAGCATATTTAAATAGACAATATAAAACTATAGCTATAGTTGGAGTAGTTGTTTTAGTAATAATTAGTTTCGCTTTTTCAATATTAGTGGGGATTGGTTATTTAATTGGTGCAGCCTTATCTGGAATAGCAGGATATGTAGGTATGCTTGTATCAGTACAAGCTAACGTCAGAACAGCGGAGGCCTCAAGAAAAGGCTTAGCAGAGGGTTTGTCAGTTGCGTTTAAGTCTGGTGCAATAACTGGTATGTTGGTTGCTGGTTTAGCTTTATTATCAATTGCAGTTTATTATTACATACTTCTAAAGTCTGGTGTTGATGAAAGAGAAATCGTTAATGCTTTAGTTGCTTTAGGATTTGGTGCTTCATTAATTTCTATCTTTGCAAGATTAGGTGGTGGAATTTTTACAAAAGGAGCAGATGTTGGAGCCGATTTAGTTGGAAAAGTTGAAGCAGGTATTCCTGAGGATGATCCAAGAAATCCAGCAGTGATTGCAGACAATGTTGGAGATAATGTTGGTGATTGTGCCGGTATGGCTGCCGATTTATTTGAGACTTATGCCGTTACAATAGTAGCTACAATGGTTTTATCATCTATTTTTTTTCAATCTGATATTAGTATGATGATATACCCTTTAACAATCGGTGGAGCATGTATAATTACTTCAATTATCGGTACATTCTTTGTTAAATTAGGAAATTCAAAAAATGTTATGAATGCTTTATATAAAGGTTTTATAGCAACAGCAATTTTATCTTTAGTAGTATTATATCCTGTTACAGATTATGTGATTGGTTTAGATGCCAATTATAGCTTTGGCGATACTACATTTACAGGAATGAGTTTATATTATTGTGGCGTTGTTGGTTTAATTATAACTGGATTACTCATATGGATTACTGAATATTACACAGGTACAGATTATCGTCCCGTTAAAACTGTAGCAGCATCTTCAACAACCGGTCATGGTACAAATGTTATTCAGGGTTTAGCTATTTCTATGGAAGCAACAGCTGTACCAGCATTAATAATTGTTGCTGGAATACTGATAACAAATGCAATTGCTGGTTTATTTGGTATTGCTATTGCTGTAACAACAATGCTTGCATTAGCAGGAATGGTTGTAGCACTTGATGCATATGGTCCAGTTACAGATAACGCTGGAGGAATTGCAGAAATGTCTAATCTGCCAAAAAATGTTAGAAAAACAACAGATGCATTAGATGCGGTAGGTAATACAACAAAAGCCGTAACTAAAGGATATGCTATAGGATCTGCTGGTTTAGGCGCTTTGGTTTTATTTGCTGCATACACAGAGGATATTAAGTATTTTTCAAAAGAGGCTGGTTCAAAGCTAGAGGGAATAGTTGTCTCTTTTGATTTATCAAATCCATTTGTAGTTGTTGGTTTATTAATTGGTGGAATGCTTCCATATTTATTTGGTTCAATGGGAATGCAAGCAGTTGGTAGAGCAGGTGGTGCTGTTGTAATTGAGGTTAGAAGACAATTTAAAAAAATTCCCGGAATAATGAAACGTAAAGCAAAACCAGATTATGGTAGACTTGTTGATTTATTAACTAAAGCAGCAATTAAGGAAATGGTGATACCTTCATTGTTGCCAGTTTTATCTCCAATTGTTTTATATATAATAATTTTACCAATAGGCGGTCAAGTCGCTGCTTTATCCTCAGTTGGAGCAATGCTGCTTGGAGTAATTATAACTGGATTATTTGTTGCTGTTTCTATGACAGCAGGTGGTGGAGCTTGGGATAATGCAAAGAAATACATAGAAGATGGGAAATTCGGCGGTAAAGGATCTGAGGCTCATAAAGCTGCAGTCACAGGTGACACAGTTGGAGACCCATACAAAGATACAGCTGGTCCAGCTGTAAATCCAATGATTAAAATTTCGTTCATATCATTGAGATTAACCAATTTCTTATTTTTTACTAAGCCTTTGTTATTAAATTCAATAACTAAAATATTATTTTTACTAATTTTTTCTACACCCAGCTTAAATAACGATTGGTTTGTTTGTTTTCTTTCTATATAGAACCATTTATTTGAATTGAATTTACTAATAGAGGAGGGGTGTCCAATAACTTCAATTATATCATTTTTATTTGATTTATTAATTACTATATTTTCTAATTTATTCTCTAGAGAAATAAAACCGTGGTTTTTTGATACTTTATTTGAAGAACAAGCGGTGATAAAAAAAACAATTAGTAATAATAAAAAACGCATATGAATTCCGAGTATTTAAATATTTACAACAATTTAATTAAATTAACTAGAAATAAAAATCTATACTTAAACCTTGAGAGAAATGATGAATTCTCTGATCGACTATTATTTCTTATGTTTCACTTTGCATTATTCTTGAAAAAATTTAAATCAGAAATTAATAAAAAAAAATCACAAGAATTATTCGATTTTTTTGTAAGACAAATTGAACTTTCTATTAGAGAAATAGGTTATGGTGATGTATCTGTTAATAAAAAAATGAAAGAATACGTAAATATGTTTTATGCTATACTTGATAAAATCGAAGTCACTGATATGTCAATTGACGAAAATATTGCAAATTTTTTCAGAAAAATATTCAATTTAGATAAAAATATTAAGTTTTATGCGAATTATTATAAAAAATATAATGAATACCTTTCAAATAATACTTTAAATAACTTTACAAAAGATATAATAAACCATAATTTTTAAATATGGCTGTACCTAAACGTAAAACAACGAAATCTAGAGCTGGAATGAGAAGATCTCATATAAAAGTTTCATCTAAGAATATAATTGAAGATAAAAAATCTGGTGAGTACAGATTATCTCACCACTTAGACTTAAAAACTGGATTTTATAAAGGAAGACAAGTTTTAGATCCTAAAGAATAGTTTTTTATGACAGATCATATTACCATTGCTATCGACGCAATGGGTGGTGAAAATTCACCTGATAAAACCATAGAAGGTATTTCACATCACCTTAAAAACTCAGACAATTCATTTTATTTAATCTTTGGAAATGAAAAATTAATAAACCCACTTATTAAAAAATATAAAATAAACTCGGATAAATACAAAATAATTCACACAGAGAAAATTATAGAGGATACAGATACAGCTTTAGGCGCAGCTAAGAAAGGGAAAGATACAAGTCTTTGGCTCGCAATGGAAAGTTTAAAAAAAGGAGAGTCCGATTGTGTAGTTTCAGCTGGTAACACTGGAGCACTTTTTGTTATAGCAAAACTTAATCTTGAAATGATAACAAACATTGACAAACCCGCGTTATCAGCTCTATGGCCAAATAAAAATGGAATGAATGTGGTTCTTGATTTAGGAGCAAACATAGAATGTAATGAAAAAAATTTAATTGATTTTAGTGTAATGGGTTCAGCTTTACATAAATCATTATTTGAAAATGAAATCTCCAAAGTGGCGTTACTTAATATTGGCTCTGAAGAAATAAAAGGAAATACAATTATTAAAAATACATACCAAGCCCTAAATGATAAAAAAAATAATTTATTTGAATTTTGTGGCTATATTGAAGGAAATCATATTATGGATGGAGATGTAAATGTAATAGTAACAGATGGTTTTACCGGTAATATTGCCTTGAAAACAGCAGAAGGCACAGCTAATTTTATAACATCTGAACTTAAAAAATCTATGACATCAAATTTCATAGGAAAATTTTCATCTTTATTAAATATAAAAAATTTAAAAAAATTCAAAAATAAACTAGATCCCAGATTATATAATGGCGCTATATTACTTGGATTGAACAAGCCAGTAATAAAAAGCCATGGATCAACAGATGCAATTGGATTTGCAAATTCTCTTAAAGTTGGTGAAAAAGTTATAAAAGGACGATTGATTGATAAAATTAAAGAAAATATAAATTAATCAATGAGAATCAACCTGACAAAAAAACAAATTGTTAATTCAATTTATATGCAAATTGGGTTTTCAAAAAAAATTTCAGAAAGTTTACTTGAGGATTTTTTTCAAATAATATTAAAAAATCTTATTTCAAACAAAAAAGTAAATGAACGTATTGGGAGAAATCCAAAGACAAAAGAAGTTAAAATAATTTCATCACGAAAAGTTGTTTTATTCAAACCTTCAAAAGAATTAAAAAATTACATAAATAATGACTAAAAAAACCTTTGATGCATATAAAACAATTAGTGAAGTGGCTGAAATTCTGAATTTAGTTAATTCAAAAAATGGATCATTATCAACACATACACTAAGATATTGGGAAAAAGAATTTAAACAAATTAAACCAAAAATTTTAGCAGGAAATAGAAGATACTATGATGTTAAAACTATAGAAATAATTAAAAATATAAAATTTTTATTAAAAGACAAGGGCATGACCATTGAAGGAGTTAAAAAGCAACTAGATAATGATGAAACAGATCTTGACGAAACAGTTAATATATCTATAAACACAAAAAATATTTTAAAAACTAAACTAAACAAAATTTCTAAACTGATAAAAGAAATAAAAAAATAGAATGGCTAAAAAAACACACGTAAAGGTTAGACTTGTTCCAGAAGCTAAACCAGATAGTCCATTTTTCTATTATGTAAAAAAACCTGCTGGTGGTGAAAAAGCGAAGGTAAAACTAAAGGCAAAGAAATATAATCCTGCTACTAGAAAACATGAAGTTTTTGTTGAAAAAAAACTTCCACC
>LULK01000218.1_pt1 | contig 18573 bp, 19 predicted proteins | sample 728181 | NCBI WGS metagenome assembly LULK01 (sample SAMN03860291, study PRJNA289734) | marine metagenome | biome: seawater column; feature: ocean; material: water; isolation source: Red Sea water column Station 169 - depth 10m | place: Saudi Arabia: Red Sea | collected 2011-10-15 | depth 10 m | reverse complement strand
TCTCTTCATAATAGAGGGATCATACTCGCTATAAATAGTAAAAATAACATGGAAGACGCACTAAATGTCATTAAAAATCATCCACATATGATCCTAAAAGAAGAGAACTTTGCAGCTATGGAAATTAATTGGGATGACAAAGTTAAGAACCTTAAATCTCTTGCCTCACAAATTAACATAGGACTCGACAGTATGGTTTTCCTAGATGATGATGATTACAACCGAGAAATGGTAAGGAATTTTCTTCCAGAGGTAGCTGTTGTTGATCTTCCCAAAGAATTTTCAAAATATGTAAGTACCTTAGATGGTTTGGACTATTTTTCTACGTTAAAAATTACTGATGAAGACATAAAAAAAGGGAAGATGTATGCTCAAGAAAAGCAAAGAAAAAATCTACAGGAAAACTCTACAGATTTAACAGAATATTTAGCGTTATTGGAAATGGAATGTCTCATTAAAATTGATGATAAGGAAAACATACAACGTATTGCTCAAATGACTCAGAAAACTAATCAATTTAATATGACAACCAAAAGATATTCCGAAGAGGATATTGATAAATTCATTGAAGATGAAAATTCATTTGTTATAACTCTCTCACTGTCTGATAAATATGGAGAGTATGGAACAACGGGACTCGCAATAATCACACAAGATTCAGAATGGATCATAGACACATTTCTTTTGAGTTGTAGAATATTAGGTAGAAGCGCAGAGAATGCTTTAATGTCTGAAGTAATCTCTTTAGCAAGATCAAAAAGAGCGACTGAAATCTTTGGAAGTTTTATTAAAACTGAAAAGAATATAGTTGCTGAAGATGCCTTTGAAAGACTGGGCTTTCAAAAGCATAATGACGAGATCTTAAATTGGAGATTCTCTCTCAAAGAAGATTTTCCATTTCCAGAGTGTATAAAAAAAGAATAGTAATAACTTTATGGATAACCAAGAAAAATTATATTTACTTCTTTCAAACGTTCTTCAATTGGAACTTGAAGAGATAAACGAGGATACTTCTCCTGAAAATACTGAAAGCTGGGATTCCTTTAACGCTTTAGTAATGGTAACAGAATTAGAGGATACATTTAATGTAAGCTTTACAATGGATGAAGTACAATCTGTCAGAAATGTAAAAGATATCAAGAATGCTTTAATAGATCATTCCATCATTTTTAACTAAAAACTTAATAATGTCTTTCGAACCACATGATAGAAAATATGAAGATGTTCTTATCAATGATGTATTTACTTTTAATCATACTTTTTCCCGTAGAGACATAGATGCATTTTCCAAACTATCTGGCGATAGAAATTTACTTCATTTGGATGGAGATTTCGCGCTAAGGAAAGGTTTTAAAACAGAAGTTGTATTTGGAATGTTGTCAGCATCGCTTTTCTCAAGACTCATAGGTATGTATTGCCCAGGAAAGAATGCTTTGTACCTTAGTCAATCAGTAGACTTCAAGAAACCACTATTTTTGAATAGTGAAATTACAGTAAAAGGCACTGTTTTAAAGAAATTTGACAAATTTAAGATGATTAAAATGAAGACAGAAATTATTGACGATATCAATACATATGTCACTGGAGAGGCTAGTGCAAGGTTTATAATTGATGCCTGAGAATTATAAAACAGCCCTTGTTATAGGCGGTAATGGAGGAATAGGATCATCATCTGTAGTTAAATTGCTTGATGATGGCTTCAACGTTGTAGCGTCTTATAACAACAACAAACATAGACTGGAAAAAATTATCCAAAACCCTCAATATCAAGAAAGGCTGAAGTTAATTAACTTAGATGCAGCTTCAGACGAAGACATGAAATCAAAAATTAATGAACTCATAGGATTATATGGAAGCTTAGATATAGTCGTTTTTTCTATATCTGAAGAATACAGAAATATACGAATATTTAATTTGCAATGGGAGTCTTTGTCTAATCAGCTTACAAATCAACTAAAGTCTCTTCACAACCTTTACTCTTCTATGTCTGATCAAATTAAGAGTAACGTGAAGACTAAGTTTATTGTCCTTCTATCAGAAGTATGTTTTGGTTCTCCACCAAAAGGATTTTCTCATTATGTCACAGCTAAATATGCACTACTTGGTTTTGCAAAAAGTCTTGCAATGGAGCTTTCCGCTTACAATTCTACTGTGAATATGATTTCACCTGGAATGGTCGAAACTGATCTTTTATCAAATATGCCGAGAAAACTCATTGAAATGAATGCCTCTCAAAATCCTTTGGGGAGAAATGGGAGTCCTGAAGATATAGCTTCGCTGATTTCATTTTTAGCTTCTGATAAAGCCGATTATTTAAATGGTATTAATATCCCTGTGAATGGTGGCGCAAAATTAAATTGAATCAATCCATAGATGAAAAGATTTTTATCAACAATATATGATTATTTAATTTCAAAAGTATTTGTTGAACAAAAATATATTTACTTAAGTCTTGATGCTGAGAATTTCAAACATTCACTTAATAAAACTGATATAAACTCAAAAGTATTTGTTGCTAACTCTGATGATAGGGAGAGTATTGAAGAGGATTTATTTCCTCATTTTGATAAGCAACAAGATTACTTTAAACAATTCTTAAAATTTGATCGTGAGGATATATTGTGTTATCTCTGTAAAAAAAATCATAGATTAATTCATTACTTTTTAGTTTTTAAAAATGCAAAGACATCACCTCTGCTAAAAACACGTTTTAAAAAAAATTTAGATTCATATGATCAAACGGCCTACTTAGGAAATGCTTTTACTATCTCTTCTGAACGAGGAGGTTGGATAGTTTTACAAGTTCTATCAAAAATTATTCAAGACTTTAGTGACCTACATGGGATATCTAAATTTATCGTGTTGGTTCATCCTGATACACCTGGGGCATTAAAATTTTATCAAAAATGTGGTTTTAAAATTATCAACTGAAAATGAGTAATTTACACATACCTTCTGTGACCGTCCTTACGACTGTTTATAATGGGTTGCCTCATTTAGAGGAGGCTATAGAAAGCACTCTTAACCAAACATATAGTAATTTTAAATACTTGATAATAGACGATGCTAGCCCTGATAAGAACATTGTTCCATTCATTCAACAATATAAAGATGATCGGATACATCTGATAGTCAATGAAAAAAATTTAGGTGTGTCAAAAACCTATAATAAGGCTCTAGAAATTATAGACACTGAATTTCTTATCAGACTTGACCAAGATGATGTAAGTTTACCAAATAGAATTGAAGAATTAATGTGTTTTTTTAAGGAAAATACGTCACTTTCTGTTGCATGCTCATGGGAACATACAATTGATTCAAAAGGAAAAAGAATAAGAGACTGGACGAGAGAAATAAGAAATTATGGTGATTTCATTTCTCCAATTTTACTAGGTATTTGTCCAATTTGGCATCCCTCCATTGCTTTTAGAACGGAAGCTCTAAGAGAAGCAGGAGGGTTTAACGATAGTTATGTTAGAGCTGAAGATTTTGAAGTGACGGCTAGGCTGGCCATGAAAAGATATGAAGCAGGAATAAGCAGGAAATTTCTCGTTTTGCAAAGAGAACATGACAATAGACAATCGATACAGTTTGATACTATCCAGACCGAGACAACTTATAGGATACAAAAAGAATGTATTGAAAAATTTTTGCCTAACGAAGATTCTGATTTGCTATCAAGATTCTTACTTTTGGAAGTTGATATTGGATTTTTTGATAAATATAAAGTTATAGAAATAAGCAAACAATTAAACACTATGAAATCAAATATGAAGGAGAAACTAAAACTGTCTAATGCAGAGTTATTCTCTACCGAGGAAAATTTTACAAAAAGAATAGGTTATGGCCTAAAATTTTTAAATTATTATAAATTTTTACCCTCTTTTTTATTTATAATGGTTTTTTACCTACTTTCCCCAACTCACATAAAAAACTTAAGATTAACTGCTTCTGCAACTTTAAATTTTTTAATGGAGTTAAAATATAAACTAAAGGAATATAAATGACTGAGGAAAAAATTGATACCTTGATTCTTGGTGGAGGTTTGGCTGGACTGAGTGCTTGCTATCATGGGAATGGAACTGTTTTTGAGAAGGACGAAACTTTAGGAGGTCATGCAAGATCTCACTCAGAGAACGGATTTGTATTTGATGAAGGGATTCATGTATTGCATACAGATAATGAATACATTCTCAATCTTATGGATGAGATAGGAGTGGAACTGGAGGTAAAGGAACGAGATGCTTGGATTTTTTCATATGATACGATGACAAGATACCCTTTTCAGGCCAATACTTTTGGTCTGCCTGTAGATATTGTAAAAAAATGTTTATTGGGTTTCATAGAAAATAATCATAAAAAGGAAAATGTGAAAAATTATGAAGATTGGGTCAGGTATATGTTTGGTGACGGAATTGCCGATAGTTTTATGCTTCCTTACAGCAGAAAATTCTGGGGAATAGATCCAAGTAAACTTACAACTGATTGGGTTAATGTAAGACATCCAAGACCAAGTATGGAAGAGGTCATAACAGGAGCCATTAGCGATCAAAGAAAAGGTTTTGGAATTAATGCGTCTTTCAGATATCCAAAAAAAGGAGGTTTTGGCTTTATTGGTGAAATGTTAGCGCAATCATGTAAAGGCAGGGTTCATCAAGGTATGAAGGCTACACATATAGACATAAAAAATAAAGTAATTACTTTCAATGGAGATCAACAGATTCAATATAACAAAATGCTTTCAACTATCCCTCTTCCTGAAATATTAAAGATTATTCCTGAAACACCTGAGGAAGTTCTCAATGCTTCCTCAAATCTAAAATCAAATTCTATTTATGTAGTTAACATCGGTGTTGATCGAGAAAAGATTACCGACAAAAGCTGGATATATTTTTTAGAGAAAGAATTTTCTTTTATTAGAGTCAGTTTTCCATTTAATTTCACCCATTCCAATGATTCTGTCGTGCCAAAAGGATGTAGCTCGATATCTGTAGAAATTGCCTATGGCAACGATAATCCGTTGCCTCATCCTAAAGAGGAAATGAGTGTAAGAGCTATAGAGGATTTAAAAAAAGCTAAAATCCTTCAAGAGACTGACAACATTGTTTATCAGCACACATATGACATAAAATATGGCTATGTAATTTATGACGGCGCTAAAAAAGATTCTGTAAAGCATATACATTCATTTTTGAAACCTTACGACATAATGCCTTGCGGTAGATATGGGCTCTGGGCATATTTATGGAGTGACGAAGCGATTATGAGCGGAAAGGTGGCAGCAGAAAAGCTTTGAAATGATCAGATCAGCCATTGTAACTATTCTTTTCTTTCCTTTCTATATTTTGAATTTGTGTAAGAAAATTTTAGGCCTGGAAGAGCCTAAAATAAGGATACTTCTCATGCATGATATTCCGAGTTACAGTCTCAAACGCTTTGAAGAAATCATAAAGTTTATTGCTAAAAAATGGAACTTCATTACTCCAAAAGAATTTGAAGATTATCTCTCTGGAAAAAAAAACTTGAAGGGCAGGAATGTATTATTGACTTTCGATGATGGCTTTTACTCCAATAAGCTTATAGCAGACAAAATACTCAATCCTCTTGGCATTAAGGCCCTTTTCTTCATTGTAGGTAGCTTCGTACAGTTGAAACCTGATCAAGATCCAAAAGATTTTATAAAAGAAAAGCTTTACCCTAAATGGAGAGGTCATGATTATCCAGCAAATTTGGAGGAGATGAAAAATTTGAGTTTAGATGATTTAAGATATCTCACAACACAAGGCCACCATATTGGTTTTCATACTCAAAATCATAAGAATTTGGCGTCAATTGATTCTGAATCTGAACTGAAAGCGGAAATCATAGGTGGTGCTTTAGAGCTTGAGGAACAACTAGGGTTTAAGATTAACCATTTTTCTTTTGGGTTCGGAAATGTTGAATTTTTTAGCAAGGATGCGCTTCAATTAGCTCAGAGCCACTTTGAGTATGTTCATACAGGTATGCGTGGAGATAATTTGAGTAATACCTCTAAACATGCACTTCGACGTGATACAGTTTCTCTAGACGATACAAATATAGAGGTTGCGTCTTTTCTCGAAGGATCAGCTGACAGCAGATACTCTAAAGATTTTAATAAATATGAGTCTTGGTTGAAGAGTAAATAATTTACATGAGTAAATTCACAAATGCTCCTTTACCTTCATTAGGTATTCTCTTCAAAGGGCTTTTCAAAAAGAACTCGGGAGCAGACATAAACTTTTGCGAAATAAGTAAAGCAAATGACCATTTGAATTTTAATTTTTCAAGGTCAGCTTGGTCGTTAGAATTCATTGCGAAGCTTCGAATGGGCACTATGCAAAAAAATACTGTAAAAATTATGGTTCCTGCTTATTTTTGCAACTCAAGTCTTGCTGCACTCAGAGAACTAAAAATTGATTTAGTTTTTTACCCAATTAATAAAAATGGTGAAGTTAATGCAGATGAAATAAACAAAATTTTGAAAAAAAATAACATAGATTTATTTTTAGCAGTTCACTTTTTTGGAAATTATTATGATTTTTCAGCAGTTTCCAAAATAACCAAAGCTTCTAATGTTTGGTTCATTGAAGACTGTGCACATTTGTTAACAAATCCTAATCAAAGAAATCATTCTTCGGACTTTCAAATATTTAGCCCCCATAAATTTCTTTCTTTACCAGATGGAGCAATCTTAATAGTTAACAAAGGGATATTTGGAGAAGGAGGCAATCTAGATATTGCAGAAACAATTTATTCTGAATATTCAGAATATGATGTTTTTGAGCCATTTAAATGGCTCCTAAAAAGACTTCTACAAAAATTAGGAGTTGGAGTGAGATTAGGAATCAGCAATTTTTTTGATGATGATGAAATAAATAGTACAGAAAGGTTTCCTAAACCGGCTATGACTCCATTCTCTAAGTCACTATTGAGTCATCTTATGGATACTCTAGAGAAAGAGAAATCGACTCGTAAAGAAAATTCAGATAGTTGGGTTAAAATCGTTAATGAACTTTTTCCATCTGCTAAAGCTATTTATCCTGAGGGTAATTTTAAGTCATATTACTTACTAGGTTTCGAATTTGAACAAGAGAAGGACCTTGAAAAAGCAATATTTTTGTTTAACAAAAAGAAATATCCTATTTGTACATGGCCAGACCTTCCTCCAGAGGTTCTCGAAAATAGAGATTATTTCCAAGAGGCGATAGATTTCAGATATAAAACTATTTTTTTTCATGTTCATAGTTCTATTCATAAAAAGGATATAGAATCGTCTCTATAGCAAAGTATAAGGATAAAAAATTAACATCAGAGAAATAGACCTAAGTGAGTGGTCACATCTATGGGCTGAAGGTACAAATACCAATATCCTTCAATCCTGGTTTTACGGAAAATCAAAGGCGAATGTAGAGGGATTTCATGTATCCAACATGTGCATATCAAAAGATGGAGAAGACTTTGCACTAATTCAAGTTCTTAAAAAGAATATTTTTCTATTAGGCTCCATCACAAGAATCAACAGGGGACCAATCTTTTTAAAAGAAGAAATTGACTTTCAATTAAAGATAGAGATTTTGGAGGAGGTTATTCATAAAGTGAAATCAGATTCCTTACTGTTACAAATAGCCCCAGAGATGTCAGATTCAGAAGAGTTGACTCTAAGTCTAAATAAACTAGGTTTAAGAAGATTAAGAAATACCCCATGGGCATCAGGTCTTCTTAACCTTAATCATGATGAAGATGAACTATTGATGTCAGTAAATGGTAAATGGCGGAATTGTTATCGAAAGGGTATAAAGATGGGTGTGGTTGTGTCTGATGTATCTGATTCTGACATGGAACTGAATTATTTAGTTAAGAATTATGAAAATCTCCAGGTAGCTAAAGATTTCACTGGACTAAGTAAAGAGCTTATTTATTCGCTTGCACAAGAGAAAGATCAACATTGGAAATTTAATTTATTTAAAGCTCATTTAGAAAATGAAAGTAATGCGCTAGGCTATCTGGTTACAATTGATCATGGTGATACCTCAATATATTTAATTGGATTGACCACAGAGATAGGCCGTAATTACCAAGCTAATTATGTAATGCTGTGGCTTGGGATTCTCAATGCCAAACGAAATGGTTGCTCCAAATTTGATATAGGAGGTCTCAATGAAGATACTCCCAGCGGAGTTGCTCATTTTAAAAAAGGTCTTAAATCCTCCATGTACTCCTTGTCGGGAGAGTGGAGAGGAATATTCCTTAAAAACTTAATCAGATTTTAAGATGAATGTACATTCGTTCAGTCCAGGAGTACAGGAATTTAGAGTAAACTTTATTTCTAAGCTCTATGTTTGGTCTGTAGTATTCGAAACACTTCTTTTCTTCATTTTGGTCAGCCAAAACGTATCAGGAGTTGGAGGAAATTTAAGTAGAGTTCTGCAATTTGGAGTTATTTTGGCTTTACTAATTAAAGCTTTAATAACTCCTTTAAAAAAAATACAAATTCTTAATCCCTTTTCTATCTACTTTAGATGGTATTTTATCTACTTTTGTTTCATTATTTTTTCATTAATATTTGGTATTTTTTCAGGGGCATATATTGGCAAGAGTGATAATTTTAGTGCAAATGTTTTGAGACCGGGATTCGAATATTTCATCACTCTTTATTATTTTGTTTATTTCGCGGTACTACCTCTATTTCTATTGAATTCAAAAAAAGCAATAGACTATTTTTTTAAAGTCTTCTTTTTTATGTTTTTTTTATCCTTTTTTTTGGGCCTTATAGATCTTTTACTGGTTTTAATAACTGGTTATGAGTTCATACCAAGACACTTGAGCGATATGACTCATGTTGGAAATAGATTTCATGGTATTGCAGGTGAACCCAGAGATGCATTTGTCCATCTATTCTTAGGCTTGTCGTTATTATTCTTGAAAGAGCTTTGGACTGGAAAGAGTTTTAACCGTTTTTGGGTGCCTATCATTATCACTGCCGCATTACTGACTCAATCTACCTCAGGAGTAATCGGCCTATTGATTTTCCTCTCTCTACTTATAGTATTCCAGTTGCCGAGGATGAGATTCCAATCGACCTTTTTGTTAGTTTTATTAATTATTTTAGTAAGCATCGCCTTCGGGTACATGATTCAAAATTCTCCAAGAATACAGATCTACCTCGAAGCTGCGCCCTTAGCCTTGCAGGCTTTAGAAAGAGGGATTGATCTCCCTCCAGTGATAGAGTATCAAATTAATAACATCTATCCTGTTTGGATTAGATGGCTAGAGATATCTGAGATGAATTTTCTGCCATTTTTTATTGGTACGGGACTGGGCACAGCTTCAATTATCAATGGTTTTGTCTTGAGCGAAGGAGGAGTCTTAAATCCTCATGCTAATATTATTCGAATCTTTTTTGAAAGCGGGATCGTAGGGACTCTTTTATTTATAATAGCCTTCGTAAAGCCTCTTCTAAAGATTGAAAAACATTTAGGTAGTAATCTTTTAGTGTTTTTAATGCTCCTTATGCTGGGGGTTACATTTGGTCACAGATCATCTGCTCTATATACTTTTTTTGGTTTAATTATTGCAATTCATCTTTTACTTATAAGAAGTAAGACAGAAAAATCAGATGCAGAGCCTTAAAAAAGATTACCTTGCTATAGACGCTTCCAATATCAGGCATGGTGGAGGGATTACTCATCTTTCTCAACTTATTAAACATACTGAGAAAGAGAACATTGAATTTGATAAGGTATTTTTATGGGCAAGCCAAGCAACTCTTGATCAAATTCCTGAAAGAGATTGGCTAGTAAAAAAGAGTCATTTTCTATTGAATGGTAATCTTTTTTTTAGAACTTTCTGGCAAAAGTTTTGGCTTAAAAGGTCTCTATCGAGGGATTTCTGCTCTGTTCTCTTTGTGTTGGGTGGGTCAATTTATACTTCTTTCAAGCCAGTTGTAAATTTTCATCAAAACTTACTCCCTTTTGAACTAAGCGAAATAAGGAGATATGGCTTCTCGATAATGAAGATCAAATTCTCTCTTCTGAGGGTGATACAGTCGTATTCAATGAAAAAATCTAATGCCATTATTTACTTATCTAACCTTTCTAAAAAGGTTGTTGAAAATACCATTAACAAAAAAATTAAAAATAAAATTATTTATCACGGAATTGAGTCAAGATTTTTTCAGTCGCCAAAACAACAAAAGACCTTGAATTCTTATACTGATCAAAACCCATTCAAAATTATTTATGTATCTTCTATAGATAGCTATAAGCATCAATGGCATGTAGTAGAGGCAGTAGCGTTACTAAAAGATGAAGGCTATTCTATAACGTTAGAGCTTTATGGAGCTGCTAGTAGAGGCCCTCTAAGGAGATTAAATAGTGCTATTGAAAAGTATGACAGAGAAGGTTTATACATCTCCTATTCAAATGAAATTAATTTTTCGGAAGTACATTCCATTTATCAAAATTCTGACCTATCAGTATTCGCTTCCTCATGCGAAACTTTTGGTCAAATAGTTCTGGAGTCAATGGCTTCTGGTCTACCTATCGCCTGTTCCAATATGTCGTCAATGAAAGAAATTATTAAGGATGGTTGTGTTTACTTTAACCCTTTGGATTCGAGAGATATAAAGAAAGCTATTAAGTCATTGCTTGATTCCCCTGAATACAGAAAAGAAGTCTCAACTAGAGCATATAATTATTCAAAGAACTTCTCCTGGCGAAAAACATCTAGACAAACTTTTGAGTTTATAAAAGAGATTCAGGAGGAATTAAGTTGAAGATCTTAGTTGTAACTCAATTCTTTGACCCTGAGAACTTTAGGATAAATGATCTCATTGAAGAGCTCGATGGAAGAGGTCACGAAATTACTGTTTTAACAGGGCTACCAAATTACCCAGAAGGCCATTTCTATGATGGATTTTCGTATTCTTCAATTGGAAAGGCTTATAAAGGCAAAGTTAAAGTAGTTAGGTCTCCATTAATTCCAAGATTCTCAAGTAAGAAAATTCAACTTGCAATAAATTATTTAAGTTTTACCTTTTTTGCCAGCATCTTTGGATTATTTTATTGTAGGGATAGATATGATTTAATTTTTACTTACGCCCCATCTCCTTTAACAGTAGCTTTATCTTCTATATTTATTAATTTCTTCAAAAGAGTTAAACATGTTATCTGGGTGCAGGACTTGTGGCCTGAAGTGTTTATGGCAGTTGAAGCTCCCAAAACTAAGTTGTTTTATGACTCTGTGAAACTGATGATGAAATTTATCTATAAAAGGTGTGATTTAATCTTAATTCAATCCAGAAGCTTTAAAAAAAGGATTATTCAACTAGGAGTTGCTGAAAATAAAATAAAGTACTTTCCTAATTGGGCAGAAAATTTGTTTACACCTCTAGATAAAAAATTGGCCGAAACTCGCGGAATGAATCTGCCCGGAGGTGATTCTTTTAAAATAATGTTTGCTGGAAATATAGGAGCAGCACAGTGTTTTGATATTATCTTAGAAGCAGCGATTAAGTTAAAATCAAAGAAGATTTCTTGGATAATTCTTGGTGATGGTAGAAGAAAGAAATGGCTTGACCAACAGATCGAAATTCATTCCCTTCAAAACAATATTTTCACTTTAGGTAAAAAGCCTGTGGAAGATATGCCATTTTACTATTCATTAGCGGATGTGATGCTGGTTTCTTTGGAACCTCATCCTGTTTTTTCTGCGTGGATACCAGGAAAAGTTCAATCTTACTTGGCCTGTGGAAAGCCAATTTTGGCTTTGCTATCCGGTGCAGGTGCCGATGTCATTAAAGATAGCCGATCAGGATTAACAATAGATTCAGGAAAGGCTGAGGACTTAATTTCTAAAGTTGAAGAATTGACTTCGATGAGCGAGACTGAATTGTTAAAAATGGGGAATAATGCTCTAGAATACTACGATAGGGAGTTCAATAGAGATAAATTGATATCTGAGTTTGAATATCATCTGAGAAATTTATCATAAATTTTCAATTATTATGAAAGTCTTAATACTTGGCGGAAGCGGCATGATTGGTCATAACTTTTTCCTTTCATGGAGGGAAAGGCATGACGTAAGAGTGACATTAAAAGAGGATCATAAGGACTATTTATCCCATGGTTTTTATAATCATAAAAATTCTTTTTTTAATTGCGATGCTTCAACTATAGAAAAACTAATTGAAGTTATTGATTCTTTTGAACCTGATTGTATCGTCAATTGCATCGGAGTTACAAAGCAACTATGTTCTCAAGAAAATATTGAAAATGTATTAATGATAAACTCTGTTTTGCCTCATAAAATTGATCATATCTGTAAAATACGTGGGATTAGATTCATCCATCTAAGTACGGATTGTGTTTTTACTGGAGAGAAGGGAAATTATAAAGAATCAGACATTCCTGATGCCACTGATCTTTATGGTAGATCCAAAGTTCTAGGAGAAGTTGATAATACATCATCGCTTACTATAAGAAAATCTACCATTGGGCTGGAATTAAATAATAAACATGGACTTTTAGAGTGGTTTCTAGCTCAAGAGAAAAGTATCGCGGGTTATTCAGGCGCTATATACTCTGGATTATCTACTGCTCACTTAGCATACATAATTGAAGAGATAATAGTTGAATATCCAAGTTTAAATAAGGTTCTACATATAGCTAGTGAACCGATTTCCAAATTCACCTTATTATGTGAACTAAGAGATAGACTTGTAGACTGTGATATAGAAATTATTGAAGATGATAAAATGTCAGTTGATAGAAGTTTGGCTCCTTCAAAATTACTAAAGGATACAGGCATAAAAATTCCAAGCTGGGATCAAATGTTAGATGATCTTGCCAAGGAAATAAACGAGAGAAAATATGATATTAAATAATAAAACAGTACTTGTAACAGGCGGGACAGGATCTTTAGGAAAAGTTTTAGTTAGAAGATTGCTGTCATCTGAAAGTGGAAGTACACCTAAGAAGATCATTGTCTTTTCTCGAGATGAAGGAAAACAGCATGATATGAGAGTAAATTATCTCAATAATAAATATGGCACTGATGAAATTATCTACAAGAATTTCAATAATTTACTAGAGTTTCGAATCGGAGATATCAGGAAATATGCAGATATAAGAAGTGCTATAGATGGAGTAGATATAGTTATTAATGCTGCTGCTTTAAAACAAGTGCCTACTTGCGAATATTTTCCAAAACAAGCCATCGATACAAATTCAAACGGCGTCTTCAATCTAATCAGGGCAATACAAGAATCAAATTCTCATGTTGAAACAGTGATTGGAATAAGTACTGATAAAGCTGCAAAACCTATTAATGTCATGGGTATGACTAAAGCACTTCAAGAAAGGATAATGATTTCCGGGAATATAACTATTCCAAGAACTAAATTTATTTGTGTGAGGTACGGAAATGTTATTGCTTCCCGGGGATCTGTTATTCCTCTATTTAAACATCAAATTGAAGTGGGAGGGCCTGTTACTATAACTGTTCCTGAAATGACAAGGTTTTTACTCTCCTTGAATCAAGCTGTAGATACTATATTTTTTGCATTGGAGCATGGAGAGCGAGGTGAAATTATAGTACCTAATGCTCCATCAGTTACGGTTCTTAATCTAGCAAAAGCTCTTATAGCAGAGACGGATGTAGATCTAAAAATTACTGGAATCAGACCTGGAGAAAAAATGCATGAAATTATGGTCTCTGATGAGGAATGCACTATGACTCAGGCTAAGGAAAATTACTATTCTATCAAACCTATGTTGCCCGAACTTCAAGATGGCGAATTCAAGCCTGCACTGAGTAAAGAATTTAGTTCGGAGGATAATGTTCTAGATTTCGATGGTACTCATGCCCTGCTTAAAAAGCATAATCTACTTCCTGGAATGGAAGTCAAAGAGGAGTCTGGGGAGATATTGATATGAAAAATCTTAAAGTAATGACAATCGTTGGCACTAGACCTGAACTAATAAAGCTATCTAGGGTAATTGCGGAACTTGATAAAACCTCTAATCATATATTAGTTCACACCGGCCAAAACTATGATGATGAGCTTAATAAAGTTTTTTTTGAAGATCTTGAGATAAGACAGCCTGACTATTACTTAAATGCTGCGGGAGATTCTGCAGTCGAGACCGTAGCTCAAGTTATATCTAAAGTTGATCCGGTAATAACTGATGAAAAGCCAGATGCAATTCTTCTTTACGGAGATACAAATAGTTGTCTTTCTGCGATAGTTGCTAAGAGACGAAAAGTACCTTTATTTCACATGGAAGCCGGAAACCGCTCCTTTGATGAAAGGGTTCCAGAAGAAATAAATAGACGGATTGTTGATCATATTAGTGATATAAACATGCCACTTACAGAACATGCAAGAAGATATTTAATCCAAGAAGGTATAAGACCAGAAACTATTATTAAAATAGGATCATGTATGGAAGAGGTTCTTGAATATTATGATAAGAAAATAAATTCATCAAAAATCTGTTCAGAGCTAGGTCTCAGCTCAAGAAATTATTTTGTCATCAGCGCGCATAGGGAAGAAAACGTAGATACTCCTGAAAGGTTATCTGAATTAGTGAATTCTTTAAATGCTCTGGTTGAAAAGTATGACATCCCAGCAATTTTTTCAGTTCATCCAAGAACCAAGGCAAGGCTCGATGAGCTTCCCGAATCAAAGCTGGACAAAAAAGTAAAACTAATGAAAGCCATGGGATTTATGGATTATATTCAGTTACAAAAAAATGCAAAATGTGTCATTTCTGATAGTGGAACTATTGCAGAAGAATCTTCTTTACTAAAATTTCCTGCTGTAACTTTACGACAAGCACACGAGAGGCCTGAAGGCATGGATGAAGGAATTCTAATTATGTCTGATATTAAGCCTGAACAAGTTTTACAGTCAGTAGAAACTATCCTTTATCAACATGATAACTTTGCTATGAAATCTGTGAAAGATTACTGTGGAGGGAAAGTATCTGTAAAAGTTTCAAGGATAATCCATAGTTATACTGATTACATAAATAGAACTGTTTGGAGAGACTACAAATAAATATTGCTTGAAGAGGATAATGAGTAAAAAAAGAAGTTATCTCTTGAAAAGATCATTTGATATTTTTTTTTCTTCTTTTCTTGGTTTATTTCTATTCGTTCCGATTTTAATCATCTTTTTTACTATAAAAATCACCTCATCGGGCTCCGCAGTTTACTGGTCTAAAAGAATTGGTAAGGATGAAAGTATTTTTTTAATGCCTAAATTTAGGACAATGAAAGAAGACACCCCTGCAGTAGCTACACATCTTCTTGGTAATATTGAAGATCACTTAACTTCATTTGGAAGCTTACTAAGGAAGACCAGTCTGGATGAATTGCCTCAGCTTTATTCAATATTTAAGGGTGATATGAGTTTTGTTGGACCAAGACCTGCACTTTATAATCAAGAAGATCTTATCTCGCTTAGAAGAAGCAGAGGAGTACATATTTTGATCCCAGGTTTGACAGGATGGGCACAGATAAATGGTAGAGACAGTCTTCCAATTATTCAAAAGGTCGAACTAGATGCTGAGTATCTACAAAAGGAATCGCTTTTATTTGATCTTAAAATAATCTTCAGAACATTATTTAAGACTCTTCTAGTTAAAGATATTTCTCATTAGAAAGATAGATGAACTTAATAGAAACCGACTTCCAGTTCGCTGTCCACGAAACAGCCAATGAAGTAAAACAAACAAACCCATCCAAGCTTTGTCTAACTGGAGGAAAATTTGGTTCTTTTTTATTAAATGAGCTCATCAAAATAAATTATGCTCCTCAGAAAGAAAATATTTATATTTCTGATGAGAGATTAGATTGTAGTAAAGACTATCAGAATGCAGAATCAATTCTAATAGGACTAAAGAAACTTCAAGATTTTCAGGCCTTTAATTTCATACCTTTTCTTCAAACTGAAGATCCAGATTTCTCTTATCAGGATATTAATGAGAAATTAGATTCACGCTTTTTAGACTTCACCGTGCTGAGCCTAGGTGAAGACGGACATTTAGCAGGACATTTCGTAAATTCTTATTTACTGAAGGATAATAGATTCTGCTTTACGGACAATGCAGTAAAAGAGCCAAAGTCCAGAATAAGTTTTACTGTAGATTTTTTGAGTAAATCAAAAAAAATTATATTGGCTGTATTTGGTGAAGAAAAAAAGGCACCTTTGATAGATTTAATGGAAGGTAAAGGAATACATTCTTCTATTATTACAAATAAAAATCTTACTGTTTATACAGATATTAAATTACAGCTATGACGAATATTGATGATGTAAAGATACTAAAAGCACTTAGAGCTTCTTCAGCTCCTTGTACAGATACATTGGGAGCCAAGGTACTTAATTTCTGTTCTTCTCCTCCAGAAATAGAAATGGAGTTTATGGCCTTAAATGAATTTACCCATTCGGATGGCAAAGTTGTGCAAGGAGGTTTTGTTACCGGTATGCTGGATGCACCTATGGCTCATTTACTAATGGGTCTTTTTAATTTCCAAGTAATTCCAATGACCCTAGACATAAATGTAAGTTTTTTGGCACCAACAAGGCAAGGTAAGTTAATAGCTAGTGCAAAGGCATTACAAATAGGAAAGACAACAGCATTTATGACTAGTATGCTTCATCAGGAAGGCAGCTTAGTCGCCAGCTCAACTTCTACTGTTCGTTTGGTTCCCAAAGATGGATAACTATATTCAAATTATTTTTTATTTATGAATATTTTGAATTAAACTCCAAAGTCCCAAGACAAACCATCGTGATATCTATTTAATATTTCTTTAGCTATAAGTATTCTGTGAACTTCGTCAGGCCCATCTGCTAGCCTTAATGTCCTAAAGCCCTGATACATTCCTGCTAGTGGTGTGTCGCTAGATACTCCTCTCCAGCCATGCATTTGAATAGCTCTATCAACAACCCTAGTTCCTGCTGCAGGTACAAAAACTTTGATAGCTGAAATATCTACTCTTGCATCACCCTCTTTATCCATAATTTCTGAACAGTGAATTGTCATGAGTCTTGAAGCCTGAATATCCATATACGAGTCGGCAATAAATCCTTGAATAAATTGTTTTGTTTCTAATTTTCCTCCATGAACTTCTCTTTCAGTTGCATATTTAACCATTATGTCAAATGCCCTCCACATTTGTCCTATCGTATTCATGCAATGATAAACTCTTCCAGCCCCAAGTCTGTCTTGTGCGGCTTGGTGGCCTGAACCTCGGGCGCCTAGTGCATTTTCAAGCGGTACTCTTACATTTTCATATTTTATTTCCATATGATCTCCGCCAGTATGACCCCATATAGGAACGGATCTTACTTTCGTCAGTCCTGGTGAATCTGTGGGTACAATAATTTGAGTCATTTTCGAATTAGCTCCACCTTCATCTCCATCATCTTCGGTCTTACACATGACAACTAAAAAATCTGCTCTGTTACCATTCGAGGTCATAATTTTATGACCATTGATCACCCACTCGTCTCCTTCCTTTACAGCTGTTGTTTTAAGTGACCTTGGATCTGATCCCGCCGAATCAGGCTCTGTCATTGAGAAACCTGATTCCATTTCTTGGTTAATCAGAGGAATAAGCCATTTTTTCTTTTGTTCATCTGTTCCGTATTTAACAAGAATTTTCTGATTTCCAGAATTAGGCGCAATTACTCCAAATAATCTATTACCTAATGGTGACCAGGCTAGGATTTCATTCATGTAAGCTAACTCTAAGAAGCCATTATCCATTCCGCCATATTCAGATGGAAGATGAGGTGCCCATAAACCTTGTTTCTTTACTTCTTCATTAATTTCTTTTCTAAGCTTTTTTGATTTATCTCCACCGGCATAGATAGTTGCTTCGTTAGGTATAATTCTATTTGCAACTATATCTGCTGTTCTAAGACGTATATCATTAATTTCTTCTGAGAGAGTGGGAATTGGTGATATTTGCATTTTCTATTTCCTTATTTAACCAGTTTTAGGCTATTAATTTACGTAACAAACATTACTCATGCAAGCATTAAAGTATGGAAGATATTAGTTCTTTTAATGCTTATAATAAGAAAGACTTAATAGAATTAAAAAAATGATAAAAGAAAAATCTGTATTGGTTTTGGGAGTGGGACCCGATCAAGGTTTAGGTGTAGCTCTTTGCAAGCAATTTGCTGAAGAAGGTTATAAAGTCTATCTTACAAACTACGGGCGATTTGACCTAGTTAGTTTTCTACTTCCAATAAAATATTCAAGAAATAAAGAAATTATTTTGTGTGCTGGGGCAATTGGTACACCACATTTGCTCCAAGTTTCAGGAATAGGAAATGCTAAATATTTAAAATCTATAGGCATTGAAACATTATTTGAAATTAAAAATGTTGGCGAAGGATTGCAAGATCATTATGCTGTTAGGGTTGCTAATAGAATAACTGAACCTATTTCATTAAACGAGAAAGCACGTGGATTAAATCTTGTATTAGAGATAATAAAATGGTTTACCTCCAAAAAAGGTTTAATTTCATAT
>LULK01000248.1_pt1 | contig 18602 bp, 20 predicted proteins | sample 728181 | NCBI WGS metagenome assembly LULK01 (sample SAMN03860291, study PRJNA289734) | marine metagenome | biome: seawater column; feature: ocean; material: water; isolation source: Red Sea water column Station 169 - depth 10m | place: Saudi Arabia: Red Sea | collected 2011-10-15 | depth 10 m | reverse complement strand
CCGGTTGAATAATACTGATTATCGCTCATATTTTATTTTAGATCTCGAGTTTTACAGGATTTTGAGCGCTATGCGGATGAGATTCTCCCTTATAGACTTTAAGTTTTTTTATAACTGAGTTTGATAGTTTATTTTTAGGCAACATACCTTTAACTGCAGAAGTAATTATTCTATCCGGATATGAAGCAAGTAGATCATTAAAATTTTGAGATTTTATTCCACCAGGATAACCGCTATGTCGGTAATACATTTTTTGCTCGTTTTTATTTCCAGTTACTTTTATTTTCTCAGCATTTATCACAACTACATAGTCTCCAACATCATTATGAGGGGTATACTCAGGTTTATTTTTCCCCATTAAAATCTTTGCTATGTTAGTGCTTAAACGGCCTAAAGTTTTGTCGGAAGCGTCTACTAACAACCAACCTTTATCCAGTGAATCTAGTTTGTAAGATTTTGTATCCATAATTAACGTATAAGGCGCGTGAATGATACATTAGAGAGGTTATAATTTACAACTCTGAATAATAAAAAATGCGCTCTTATTACACACTATCTATATGGATATTACTGGGAACCTTTGCAGGGTATGGTTTCCTAACTTTGGTAGGTTTAGGAGATAAAAATGAATATTCTTCGAGAGCATTTAACTTCGAAAAATCTGCATCATCTGTTGTAAATATTTGGAGTCTTCGTCGGTGGAGAGAATGGCAAGAAAAAACTCCTTCATTAGGCCTAAGAAGATGGAAACAAGTCATCAAATTTAAATCAATGTCATCAATCAAAATTTCTAAATGTTCAGGGATAATTAAATTCGATAACGAAATAGCATTTTTTAATGATGAGGCTTCAATTTAAATCAGTTCAATGAATCGTTAAAAAAGAATCTATCAACATCAAAAAGAAAAATAGAAGATATAAATATTGGTGAAACTGTTTATGCGATTGGTAACCCTCAAGGGCTTGGACAATCAGTCAGCATGGGAATAATTTCCGCAATCGGCAGAAAGTTCATCAACAAGGAAGGTTCGTTTATACAGACTGATGCTTCTATCAATCCTGGTAATTCTGGTGGAGCGTTGGTTGATTCAAATGGAAATTTATTAGGCGTCATTAATTTCAAGCATGCTCCCAGAGACCCTCGCTTTCAGCAATATTTATTGACTCACTGAGAAGCGTTTTATACCCATTTTTTTTATATGAGTTTTTTGAAGTAACTATGTAAGAAGTTTTTATAAAGAAGTCATTCAATGAGACTTGTGAACTAAATCTTCCTTGGCCCCCGGTAGGAATAACATGCGATGGTCCTGCACAATAATCTCCCATCACTGCAGAAGCCTCTGCTCCGATAAAAATTGCACCGGCCTTGATTACTGGCATCTGATTTAAATCAATTTCATCGATCAAAATTTCTAAGTGTTCAGGGATAATTAAATTCGATAACGAAATAGCATTTTTTAATGATGAGGCTTCAATTGAGCAACAATTTTTTAAGGCTTCATTGATAATTTTTTTTCTTTTTGATGTTGATAGATTCTTTTTTAACGATTCATTGAACTGATTTAAATCAAAGCCTGGAAGATGTATTAGAAAACACCTAGAGTCCTCACCATGTTCAGCTTGAGCTAAAAAATCCTTCGCTGCATATTCAATTGAAGAATTTTCATCAACAATAATTGCAACTTCTGATGGTCCATTAAGAGAATCAATTCCTACCTCGCCATAAAGTTGTCTTTTTGCCTCAGAAACATAGCTATTTCCTGGTCCAAATACTTTATCAACTCTTCCTATGGATTCAGTCCCGAATGCAACAGCAGCTAATGTGTGCGCCCCACCAGAATTTAAAACACTTTTTGCTCCGATTAAATGAGAAGCCGCAAACATAAGATTCAAGTCATCAATTTTTCCAGGAAACATAACGGTTATCTCATTAACTCCTGCTAACTTAGCTAAAACACCCGTCATGAGAACAGAAGAAGGATACTGCGCTTTTCCTCCCGGAGCATACAAGCCTACTTTATCTATAGGCCTCAAAAAATATCCATACTTTTCTACCGTGTCATCTTCAAGTTCTTCAGATAATCTAATATCGTTATTATGAAATTTTTCTATTCTGTCAGCCATGTAGATCAACATATTTCTATCTTTATCACTTAAGGAATTGAACTTATCCTCTAAAAAATCTTGATTAAATAAAACTTCATCAATAGATTTAAGCTTTTTTCCTTCGTGTTTATTTATAAATTTAAGTAATGCTTCGTTTCCAGAGTCTTTGACTTCTTGAATTATCTCTCTTACTGCATCTGTGATGCCATTTTCATTTTGAAGATTTTTTTCTTTTAATAAATAATCTTCTAAAGAATGGCTTTCGATCTTTTTAATCACTCTTAATCCTTTGAATAAATTTTTTAATTTCTTTATTTTTCGTTCTAAATTTTGATTTATTGACAATCAGCCTAGTCGAAATCTCCTTTATAACTTTAAGTTCCTTCAATCCGTTTTCTTTCAGAGTATTGCCTGTGTTGACTAGGTCAACAATGTAGTCCGATATTCCCAAAATGGGAGCAATTTCAATAGATCCTTTCAATTCAATTATTTCAGCATCTATAAAGTTTTCTGATAGAAAATTATTTGTTTCTTTGGGAAATTTTGAGGCTATAGTAGATCCAGCTAATTCACTAGCCTTTTTTTCTTTAGCAGCTAAAGATAATCTACATTTTCCAATCTCTAGATCTAGGACCTCAAAAAAATTTTCTTCCTCCGTTTCCAAAAGAACATCTTTTCCAACGATTCCAATATCAACTGCTCCATAACTTACGAACTTAGGAATATCCCAACCTCGAAGAATAGAAAACTGAATATTCTTTTCTGAGGAACCAAAAATTAATTTTCTTTTATCTTCCTTTAAATTTATCCCAGAGTTCTCTAGTAGCTGCCTTATTTCCTTATAGATTCTTCCTTTTGGTAATCCAATTAATATCATGCTGAAATCCTTTCTATTTTTGCGCCCAAAAGCTTAAGTTTTTCCTCGATTCTTTCGTATCCTCTATCAATGTGATAAATCCTATCAACTAAAGTTTCTCCTTTTGCAACAAGACCTGCTAGCACTAAGCTAGCTGAAGCTCTTAAATCTGTTGCCATTACCGGGGCGGCGATTAATTTCCTGCCATTACCTTTTATAAAGGCAGTATTTCCTCTCAGTTCTATGTCTCCTCCCATTCTTATAAGCTCATTTACATGCATGAATCTATTTTCAAATACTGTTTCGGTCACTGTTGCAGACCCATTTGAAATGGAATTTAGGGCTATAAATTGTGCTTGCATGTCTGTTGGAAATGAAGGAAACGGTGCTGTGCTAAGAGAGGTTGATTTTGGTAATTCCTCTTCCATTTTTAAGTTTATTTCATTCTCTTTACACACTATATTTGCGCCAGCCTCTTCTAATTTAGTAATGACTGCACCCAATGAGTTTGGTTGACAGTTCTTAATAGTAATTTCACCGCCTGTCATAGTGGTTGCAACTAAATAAGTTGCGGTTTCAATTCTGTCAGGCATTATTGAAAAGGATGTTCCGTGTAGCTCTTTTACTCCTTCGATGACCAGTTCATCAGATCCAATCCCAGATATTTTTGCACCGCAATCATTTAAACAATTTGCAAGGTCGGATACCTCAGGTTCCCTTGCGCAGTTCTTAAGTATTGAAGTTCCTTCAGCCAAACATGCAGCCATAAGAGCATTCTCAGTTGCAGTAACACTTACTAGATCAAAGTGAAACTCACATCCTTTAAGCCTACCATTAGATTTTGCCTCAATGTATCCATCTTTTATAAAAATTTCTGATCCCATTTTCTTCATAATATCTATATGAAGATTGACTGGACGACTTCCGATTGCGCATCCACCTGGAAGAGCTACTTTAGCGTAGCCAGTTTTTGCTAAAAGTGGCCCCAAAACTAGCACGGAAGCTCTCATTGTTTTTACCAATTCATATCTAGCACCTACATCATTCAAGCCGGATGGATCTAACTCTACTTCCATGTCTTCAGATAAAGTCATGTCGACACCCATCGAACCAAGTAATTCAAGCATAGTAGTGACATCATTAAGATGAGGAATATTTCTTATAGTTATTGGATCATCAAGGAGTATTGATGCAGCCAATATAGGTAAGGCAGAATTTTTTGCTCCGGATGATGTAATAGAACCGTTAAGCTGAAAACCGCCCTCGACTAACAATTTATCCATTTAAGAATTCTGCCTAATATCTGAAATTTCCCAGCCATCAATTACTTTATCAAGATCATCTTGATATTCAGAAGCAAGAGATGAGAATTGAGTTTTAAAAATAGAAACGATATTTACTCCGCTGAAAATTATATTGATAACTCCCCATCTATTTTTCTTTTTTATCATTTGATAGTTGAGATTATATGAATCCTCGCCTGATGTTATTCTCACTCTTACAATTGCTGCATTGGGCTTATCCTTTGGATGAGCATGACCTATGACTTCAATTTTTTGATCCTCTAAATTACTTAAGGCACTCGAATAAGTGTTAAAAAAAGTCTCCTTGAATTTGTTATTAAATCTTTTTCTTTGTTCCTCTGTAGCGCGCATGAAATATTTCTTACCCATAACCCGCTTGGATATTTCGTTTATAGAAATAAGCCCTGAAAATTCTTTCTCTATGAGATCAATTCGATTGTTTTCACTTAACATTTCTGCATTTTCCTTTAAGAATGAAAATATTTTTTCATGTTGATTATTGACATAATCATCTAATTCATCATCTGCGGAGACAGGATGAATCAATAACATCAATGCAATTAATATAAAATTAATCTGTGAAGCACATTTCCTTATCATGATTAGTAAGTTTACTATATGTTCTTAATTGAAAATTAAAAATAATGACCGCAGATAACTTTTTCATTCATGCTAAAAAAACTTTTAGTGATGAAATTTCATCAATAAATCACTCTTTAAATAATTTATCTAAAAAAGATTTTAATTTAATTTGCAACCATATAAAAAAACTTAAAGGTAAATTAGTTTTAATGGGTGTAGGAAAATCAGGTCATATTGCTGCAAAAATTTCATCTACTTTATCAAGCACTGGCACACCCTCTTTTTTTATCAATCCATCAGAGGCAAGCCATGGTGATCTTGGGGCTATTTCTAAGAATGATGGAATTTTAATAATTTCAAATTCTGGTGAAACCGATGAAATTGTTCTGATACTTAGCGGTCTTAAGAAAAAGACAAAGAATATTCTTTCAATTACTGGAAATGAAGAGTCCTCTATTGCCAAAAAATCCCTGGTACATCTTGAGGCAAAAGTAGATAAAGAGGCTTGTCCAAATAATTTAGCGCCAACAACAAGCACTTCATTTATGCTCATGTTAGGAGATGCAATATCTATTGCATTGTTGAAAAATAATAGATTCAGTCCAAAAGAATTTGCTGAAAATCATCCTGGAGGGAAATTAGGAAAAAGATTTCTACTTGCGAAAGATTTAATGATTGATATTAAAGAAATACCAATAGTAAAAGAAAATACCTCGATATTGGAAGCAATTAAAGTCATTACACAATTTGGCTTAGGGTTTTGTTTAGTGAAAAATTCAAAACAATCTATTAATGCAATTTTCACTGACGGTGATTTGAGAAGAACTTTAAATAAAAAAATCGATATAAGAAATTTATCAATATCAAAAGTAATGACAAAATCTTTTAAAAGTATTGAGCATAATAAAAATGCCTACTTAGCCAGAGAGATTATGTCCAAGAATAAAATCTATAGCTTAGTTGTAAAAAAACAAAAAAAAGTTATAGGCGTCATAAGAATGCATGAGTTGAATGAATCACGAGTATTTTGATGGGATGGCGATTAATTGTTTATTGTGTTCTAGCATTAGCGCTTACAGGCTCTTTTCTTTTTATAACAATTGAAAATGAGTCTCTTTCCTCAAAAGAAAATAATTCTTCAATATTTAATGCAAAAGAAATTGAAATTAGATCTTCTTCAAAAAACAAAGAAATTTTTTACACCATCGAAAGCGAGATGATTAATGCTCTTTCTAATTCCAATAACTTATCAATCTTCAAACCAAAAATTGAGATAAATAATAAGGATAGCTATCTAGTAAAGTTGTCAGCAAATAAGGGTGTTTTTTTCTTTGAGAGAAATCAGTTTGATCTGTCAGAAAAAATAAATGTGAACCTTATCAAAGATAATGAAAAGATAGACCTTTTTGCAGAAAAAGTTTTTGTAGACATTGATAAAGAATATTTAAGTTCAAAAAATTTGAATCTGAAACACAATGATCTTACCTTTTCAGGAAAAGAAGTTTCTTTGTCTGATGAATTAATTTCTGTGTCAGGAAATCCTATAAGTTTTGCTAGAAAAAATATTTTTAAAGGACTTTCTGATGAAATTAAAATAGATTTAAAAAGAAAGCTTTTATATCTTTCTGGAACATCAAGCATTTTTATTGATGGCAAAGATATCTCAGGTGAAGATATCGTCTTTGACTATGAAAATAACAGCATTTTAAATTCTGAAAATTTGAGGATCAAAAGTGAAAACTCTTGAACTTCAAAATATTAAAAAAAGCTTTAAGAAAAAAGAAATCTTACACGGGATCGATCTTCAAATAAGAAGCTCTGAAGTATTTGGGCTGCTGGGACCTAACGGTGCAGGAAAAACTACTTTATTTTCTTTAATCTCTGGTTTGGAGATGACTACCTCAGGAAAAATTTTTCTTGATGAATACGATATTACTTTCAAGGATATTTCTTTTAGAGCTTCAAAAGGAATAATTTATTTGCCACAAGAACCATCTGTTTTTAGAAAACTATCAGTTGCAGATAATATCAAAGCTGCCCTGCAGACTAAGTTCAAAAATATTGAAATAGAAGATAAATATATTAGCATAATGAAAGAATTTGATCTTTTTAGTTTAGAGAAACAAATCTCCGAAAACCTTTCGGGTGGCCAAAGAAGAAAACTAGAGATAGCCAGAGCATTTGCGCTTGAACCTAAATTTATTTTATTAGACGAACCTTTTGCTGGAATTGATCCGTTAACAATAAATGAAATCAAAAATATTATTTCAAAACTACGTGCCAAAAATGTCGGTGTCGTTATAAGCGATCACAATGCTCAAGCAACAATGGATATTTGTGACAATATTTCAGTGATAAATAATGGAGAAATAATTGCATCGGGGAATCCTTCCAGCATTAAAGAGAATAATACCGTGCAACAAATATATTTAGGCGAAAATTTAACTTAAAATTTCTTGAGATGACCCAAGGAAGCAACATTTCTCTCTCTGAAGAAATCCAAAAACAACTCACAAAAAAAAGATTTGAACTTATTAGAGGCATGTTTAATAGCATGTCGCCCTTTGATATTGCATCAGCTTTGGAATCAAGTAGCCCCAATAACAGAAGGATTTTATGGGAGCTTGTAGATTTTAATGTCGAAGGAGAAGTATTAAATGAGTTATCAATAGAGGTGAGAGAATTCTTCCTATCTAGTATGGATGCAACCGAGGTTGCTCAAGTAACAGAAAAGCTTGAAGCGGATGAAATAGTTGAAATTATTCAGGAATTGCCTGAAAAGGTAATTAGAGATGTTTTGAAAGCAATGTCAAGCCAAAACAGAAAGCTTGTCAGTAAAGATCTCTCTTTTGCCAAAGGTACTGCGGGAAGAATGATGAATCCTGACGTTGTGGTGGTAAGACCCTCTCATACTATTGAAGTGATAAGACGTTATCTTAGGATCAGAGATGAGCTCCCCCAGGATATGGATAAAGTTTTTGTTGTGAATAGAAATAATATTTTAAGAGGAAATTTGCCTCTTACTAAAATCTTATCCGCTAAAAGTTCAGAGAAAGCCGAAGACTTAATGATCAGAAAATTTCATTCTTTGCTTGCTACGAACTCAGAGAAAGAAGTAGATAGATTATTTGAACGTAATCATCTAATTTCTGCTCCAGTCACTAACGATGATGGTGAACTTTTAGGAAGAATTACCATTGATGATGTCATTGATTCCATCAAAGAAGAAGTTGATCAGCCCTTCAGACAAATTTCAGGTTTAAGTAGGGATACTTTTCAAGAAACCTTCTTAGCTTTAAGATCTCGTGGACTATGGTTGGGTGCAAACCTCATAACAGCTCTTCTTGCCTCTTCAGTTATTAATCTCTTCCAAGACACTATTGAAAAAGTCATATTTTTAGCAGTTTTAATGCCAATAATTGCGAGTATGGGCGGTGTTGCTGCAACTCAAACTCTTGCAATTACTGTAAGGGGCTTGGCATTAGGTCAAATAGTTTCAAGTAACTTAAGATGGATATTATCAAGAGAATTAATTGTTTCTTTTTGGAACGGTCTTTTTTGGTCAATAATTTTAGGTTTGATAGCTTCATTTTGGTTTAAAGATTTTGATATCTTCTTAATTATTATCTTCTCTATGACAATCAATTTAATTGCAGCAGCCTTGTCAGGTATCTCCATACCTCTGGTATTGAGAAAATTAAAATTTGATCCTGCCATTGGCGGTGGAGTAATAGTTACAACAGTAACAGATATCGTTGGTTTTTTTACTTTCCTTGGAGTCGCATCTATCGTTTACGCATAGGTATATTTTCTTCTGATGATCCTCAGTAATCCAAATAAAATAGGCCATACAAAAGCTGAGATCAAACTATTTAAAATAATTGCAAGGATCACAAAAAAACTGAATTCCTGAAAGAAAACATAAAGACTTAAAAGATAAAGAAACACGATACTTGCTATCAAGAGAGATTGTTGAATTTGAAACATAGCTCTAATCCGATGAAAATATCTCTGGGTTAAATAAGAAATAAATAAAAATAAAATTACATGAGTTCCTAAAAAATATCCCAGATTCAAATCTAATAGAATCCCTGAAACAAATGACCAAGACAGACCAATATTTTTTGGTAAAGCAATATTCCAATAAATTAGAATCATTAAAGTAATTGGAATGGAAGATCCATAAATTTCGAATGAAAAGAAATTTAAGAGCGATTGAAAAAAAACTCCAAATATCAATGAAATGCCAATTGCTAATTGAGTGGAAAAAGTCTTATTAGGATTTCTTGAAGAAAAATAAGCCATTACGGTAAAGTTAACAAAATTTGATCGCCAGAACTAAATTCTGAAGTTCCTAATACCTGAATTTCTAAAAATTCATTATTTGATGTTGCTGAAATCTTATTAACTATTCCTACATCAATTCCCTTGGGATATTTCTTGCCAAGACCGGATGTTACAAGTTTATCGCCTGGAACAATATCTTCGTTTTTCTTTAATCCTTTAATTAAAAAATTCTGAGGCATATCAGTTCCAACCAAAATCATGTTTGAATTTGTCCTTCTATTCCTTATAGGAATTTGAGAATCTTCAGCAAAGATTGGTTTAATTTCAACTTTGGAACCTGCTGATAACTCTACCGATCCTATCAAGCCCGTCCAATTAAATGCTACCATTTGATCAGCTTTTTGACTCCCATCAATCCCCACAGTTAGTGAAGGTTTAGGCGCATAATTTATCTCTTCTATTTCGCCATAGATGAACTCTTTTTTACTAGTCTTTTCTAGGTATCCCAGTAATTTTTTAAGTTCTATATTTTCCTGAAGGACCCTTTCATAATTTATAAGATTGAATCTTTGATCATCGACGTCTTTTTCTAAGCGTAGTATTTCATTTTGTAATATTTCCCTATCCTCGAAATAATCAGAAAAAGAAATCCATCCTCCTCTTACAAATTGCGGTATATAAATGATAGGTTCAGTAGCAAAGCCAACATAAATCTTTACTTTTTCACCTACATTAAATCGAACATCAGCTGCGAGAATTAAAATGGCAAAGAGTATAGATGGAACCACTCTGGAAAGCCTCATGGAGCCAGTTGTAAAAATGGCTTTTTGAGCAATTACAGCTTGTTTATGCTCCTTGGCCATGAGGGATTATTAATCTGTTGATAAAAGATCGATATCGTATTTATCCATTATTTCTAAGGCAACTCCCCCTCCTCTTGCAACGCAAGTAAGAGGATCATCAGCTGGGATAACAGGTATACCTGTTTGTTCTGAGATCATAACATCAAGGTCTCTGAGTAAGGCTCCTCCACCAGTCAAAACAATTCCTCTTTCTGATATATCGGAACTCAGCTCAGGTGGAGATTGCTCAAGACCATTTTTAATTGCTTGCAATATAGAAGATAGAGGGCCAGACATTGCTTCATATACTTCTAAACTTGAAATAGAGAGAGTGTTAGGTACACCCTCAGCTAAATTACGCCCTCTGATTTCCATCTCTTGCAACTCACTTTCAGGAGTAGCGCATCCAATAGTTTCTTTTATTCTTTCAGCAGTAGATTCACCAATGAGAATTCCATATTTTCTTCTTAAATAAGAAATTATTGATTCATTTAGCCTGTCTCCACCAGTTTTTAGTGAATTTGAGTAAACCACTCCATTAAGTGCCAGAATAGCAACCTCAGTGGTACCGCCACCAATATCAACTACCATGGATCCAAAAGCCTCCTCTACAGGAAGTCCAGCACCAATTGCAGCCGCCATAGGCTCTTCTATTAATCTTACTTCTCTTGCCCCAGCTCCAAGCACAGACTCTCTGATTGCTCTTCGCTCCACTTGTGTTGACTGACAAGGGACGCACACAAGAATTCTCGGACTAGGTCGCATAAAATTATCGCCATGAACTTGTTGAATGAAGTGTTGAAGCATTTTTTCAGTAACCTGAAAATCTGCTATCACTCCATCTTTCAGTGGTCTTATTGCTTCAATGTTTCCTGGAACTCTTCCAAGCATCCTTTTTGCTTCAGTTCCAACTGCTACTACTGTTCTTGCCCCTTCAGTTTTTCTAATGGCAACTACACTAGGTTCATTAAGGACAATTCCTTTATCTCGGACGTAAACAAGAGTATTTGCCGTTCCAAGATCAATTGATAAATCATTGGAGTATAATCCTCTAAAATATTTTAGTACCATTGCTTTCTCGTTTTATAAGCGAATCGTATCAATGCTGTGTCGAAGGGGCAAGAAATAGCAATAAAATAAAATTTAAAAAAATGACAATAAATGATAAGACTTTAGAAGATCTTTCGAAATTATCTAAGATTAAAATTGACGATAATCTGAGAGATAAATTGAAAGAGGATCTTAATTTGACGATGGATATGATTGATAAAATAAATAAAATTGATTGCGATCAAATAGAAGAACTAAGTCATCCAATAAAAGATAATTTTAATTTAAGAGAGGATGTAGTTTCTGAAGATATCAACAGAGAAAGTCTTCAAAAAACTTCAAATAAAACTGAAGACGGATTTTACCTCGTGCCTAAAGTTATTGAATAAATGAATTTGGAAACATTAACACTTCAAGAGCAGATAGATGGCTTAAGAGAAAAGAAATTTTCTTCCGTAGAGCTGGTAGAAAATTATATTTCGGTAATAGAAGATAAAGAAGATCTCAATATCTTTGTATCCAATGATTTTGAAAAAGCGCTTGAGAAAGCAAAAAAGTCTGATGAGTCCAAAAAGAGTCAAGAAGATGTTCCTTTGAATGGAATACCAATGGTACACAAAGACATTTTTTGTACTAAAGGTATCAAAACATCATGCGGATCAAAAATGTTAGATAATTTTTATCCTCCCTACTCGGCAACAGTTGTAGAAAAGTTAGAACAAGCTGGATCAATTTGTCTAGGAAAGGCAAACATGGATGAATTTGCGATGGGATCTTCAAATGAAACAAGCTTTTATGGAGCAGTAAAAAATCCTCTTAACATTAAAAAAACTCCAGGAGGTTCTTCTGGAGGATCTGCAGCAGCGGTTGCCGCAAACTTCAGTAGCTTTTCAACTGGAACTGACACAGGAGGATCTATAAGACAACCTGCTTCATTTTGCGGTATAGCAGGTATTAAGCCAACCTATGGAAGAGTATCTAGGTATGGAATGATTGCCTTTGCATCAAGTCTTGATCAGGGAGGAATACTTGCAAAAAATATAAAAGATGCGGCGATTGCTCTTCAATGCATATCAGGGTATGACTCTAAAGATGCTACTTCGATAAAAGTGGAAGTTCCCAATTTTTCTGAAGATTGTGAATCAAGTGAATTTGAGCATGTTGTTGGTTTGGTTACTGATTTAATTCATTCTTTTGGAGATGAAGATTTATCAAAAAATTATGGTGAAGCCATCGAGAGGCTAGAAAAATTAAAAATTAAGACGAAAGAGATTGAATTGCCAAATTTAGAATTATCATTACCCGTTTATTACGTAATAGCCCCTGCTGAATGTTCAGCTAACTTATCTAGATATGATGGGATCAGGTTTGGATACAGAGCTGAGAACGTTGAAAATCTCGAAGATCTATATTTTAAATCTAGAGGAGAAGGTTTTGGAAACGAAACAAAAAAAAGGATACTTATAGGAACTTATTGCTTATCTTCAGGATTTTATGATGCTTACTACAAAAAAGCACAAAAGATAAGAAACCTGATTTCAAGTGATTTTGTTAATGCATTCAAAGATGTTACTTCAGTAATGTTGCCTACAACATCTGGAGAGGCTTTTGATTTAGGCTCAATTACTGATCCTGTTGAAATGTATAAACAGGATATTTTTACTATTCCCGCAAACCTTGGAGGTTTACCTGCTACATCTGTACCATTTGGAGAAAAGAATAATATGCCCCTTGGAATACAATTCATAGGAAACATTTTAGAGGAGTCCTCGCTTTTAAATATTTCTAATAAATTTCAGTTAGGTGAAAAATGAAAGACAATTGGGAAAGTGTCATTGGACTGGAAATTCATGTTCAGTTGAATTCAGAATCTAAAATCTTTTCTAATGCTCCAACTAAATTTGGATCTGATCAGAATCTGCAAGCATGCGAAGTTGATCTTGGCATGCCAGGCACTCTTCCAGTTTTAAATGAAAAAGCCATTGAAAAGGCTATAAAGTTTGGAGTTGCAATCAATGCAGAGATTGCTGAGAAAGTAGGCTTTGCTAGAAAAAACTATTTTTATCCTGATTTACCAAAAGGTTATCAAATAAGTCAACTTGATGATCCTATAGTTGGCAAAGGATCAATTGAAATTCAACTAGGAGATCAGGAGATCAAAACAATTGGTATCACAAGAGCTCATCTCGAAGAAGATGCTGGCAAGTCGATACATGATCTATTTGAAAATGAGACTGCGATTGATCTTAATAGAGCTGGCACACCTTTATTGGAAATTGTCTCTGAGCCAGATATGTCGAATTCTGAAGAAGCGGTTGCTTACTTAAAAAAAATTCATTCTATAGTTTGTGCTTTGGAAATTTCTGATGGAAATATGTCTCAAGGTTCAATGAGATGCGATGCAAATGTCTCTATAAGGAAGAAAGGTGATGAAAAATTAGGTACAAGAACAGAACTTAAAAATATAAATTCTTTCAAATTTGTCGAAAAAGCAATTAATTTTGAAATAAAACGCCAAATTTCTTGTCTGGAAAAAGGAGAAGAGATTGTTCAAGAGACTAGGCTGTATGATGCTACAAATAACACTACTAGATCAATGAGATCGAAAGAGGAAGCTAACGACTATAGATATTTTCCTGAACCAGACATAATCCCTATTCAAATAACATCTGATCAAATTCAGAAGATTAAAAATGAATTGCCAGAACTGCCTGATGAAAAAAAAGAAAGATTTATAAATGAATTAGATCTATCAGAATATGATGCGAGGAATCTTACCTATGATCTAGAACTTGCAGATTTCTTTGAAAAAACCTTGGTTAATATTGATGATCCTAAGCTTGTGGCCAATTGGATACTAGGAGACTTTTCAGCCATATTAAATAAATTTGACGCAGAAGCTAACAACTCAAAAGTTGATGCGGTCAAATTCGCCGAACTACTGACTTATCTCAAGGAAGAAAAAATCTCTGGGCAAGCTACGAAAAAGGTTCTGGAAAATATATGGGAAAATCCAGATTTATCAGTTTCAAAAAGCATTCAAGACCTGGGTCTAGAGCAAATATCAGACGACAACGAGATTGAAGAGATAATTGAAAAGGTTATAAATAATAACCCTGATCAAAAAGAACAGTTTCTTTCTGGGAAAGATCGTTTATTTGGATTTTTTGTAGGCCAGGTAATGAAAGAATCCAAAGGCAAGGCCAATCCTAAGCTGGTAAATGAGATTCTAAAAAAGAAATTAGTCTAAGTTACATACATAGTGAGAGCTTCAGCTACATATGCTGGTTTTTCTTGCCCTTCAATTTCCATTTTTATTTCATTTTTAACTAGATACCTTCCATCCCCTTTATCATCTACAGATAACAAAGTGGCTTTTGTTCGAACTTTTGAGCCAACATTTACAGGAGTTAGAAATCTAACCTTATCCAAACCATAATTAAAAGCCATTTTCATATTATCTGGAGCTACTTGGGGAGCAGGCATTCCAGCCATCAAAGATAATGAAAGAAAACCGTGAGCAATGGTGGAACCGAATAATGGTGTTGCCTTTTCTTCATCGACATGAATGAATTGATGATCTAACGTTACATCAGCAAATTGATTTATTCTTTCTTGATCAATTTCCAACCAATCTGATGTGCCCATATCTTTCCCTATGTAATCTTTTAAAGTATCTGCTGGTACTAATCCCGCCATTTCAATCTCCTTTTGTAATTAAATGATTCTTATAATCTTCTCTTAAACCTGTTTTCAATAGTTTTCCGGTTGCTCCGTGAGGTAACTCATCAATGAAGATCACATCATCAGGCAACCACCACTTTGCAACTTTATCAGAAAGATACTCTAAAACAGATTCTTTTGTACATTCATCAGAATTTTTAACAATAAACAGTAGAGGTCTCTCATCCCATTTTTCATGAGCAACTCCAACGACACAAGCTTCCAAAACTCCGGGGCATCCGAGGGCGGTATTTTCTAGATCAATAGAACTTATCCACTCACCTCCAGACTTGATTACATCCTTACTCCTATCTACTATCCTCATGTATCCATCTGGCGAAATAGTTGATACATCTCCAGTATCAAACCAACCATTTTCTAAAGCGCTTTCTGATGACTTGTAATATCTTTCAATTATTGCTGGTCCTTTAACCATTAACCTGCCGAAAGTTTTCCCATCGTTAGGCAAAGTATCTCCTTCATCATTAACAATTTTAATTTGGCATCCATAGATTGCTCTTCCTTGACTGGTTTGAAGCTCATAACGATCATCTAACTCCATTAAATCCATCTCTGCTGTATCTTGATTTAATGTTCCCAAAGGACTCATTTCAGTCATTCCCCACCCATGCAAAAGAAAAACGTTATGTTTTTCTTGGAAGTCTTTTATCATTGACTTGGGAGCGGCAGATCCACCTACCAATACTGAATTTACATTTTTTAGGGTAATGTCCTTTTCATCTAAATAATTTAGTAATCCGAGCCATACTGTGGGAACACCAAGCAAATTATTTACTCCTTCATCGTTAATCAAGTTGTAAATAGACTCTCCATCAGTGAAAGGACCAGGAAATACTAATTTACACCCAAGCATACTAGCTGCATAAGGAACTCCCCAGGCATTAACGTGAAACATTGGAACCACTGGGAGGACAACACTTTTTGAAGTTAAATTCATTGCATTTCCTGCACTTGAGTACCAAGCATGAAGTATTGTAGATCTATGAGAATAGAGAACTCCTTTTGGATTTCCTGTTGTGCCAGACGTATAACACAAAGAAGATGCTGTGTTTTCATCAAAAGTTGGCCAATCAAACTCTTCACTTTCATCTTTAATTAACTCTTCGTAACACATCAAATTTTCTAGCTTTGAATCTTTGGGAAGGTTTTCTTTATCGCATAAAACAATGAAGCCTTTCACATTTTTTAAATTTTTAGCAACTGCCTCAATTATTGGTATAAAAGGAAGATCAATAAAAAGATACTTGTCTTCAGCATGATTAACAATGAAATCTATCTGCTCTGGAAAAAGCCTAGGGTTTAAAGTATGCAATACTGCTCCAATCCCAGAGATTCCAAAATAAAGTTCAAAATGTCGGTAGCCATTGACAGCCATTGTGCCGAGAACATCGCCTTCTTTAACTCCTAAGTTAACTAAGGCATTGGCAAGCTGCTTTGATCTTTTTGCAGCATCTAAAATAGAATATCTATGAATGTCTCCTTCAACTCTCTTGCTTACTATTTCAGTTTTAGAATTATTTTGAATTGCATGCTCAAGAATTCCTGAAATGAGCAAAGGTTCAGTCATCATATTACCCAGCATAATTACCTCTTTATGATTAATATTAATTAAAAGTCTGACTAACTAATGGAGAATATCTTCGATGTAAGTAAGTTTCAATAGTCTGCTTAGATTTAAAATTTTTAATTAGCTCTATATCATTTAAGGCTTGCACTAAATAAGGTTTCCATTCCAAAAACAAATTATCGTCTGTAGTCTCAAAAACTGCTTTCTTAATATCTTTTGAATTTCTAATCATTTTGTTGATTTCAGATTTATTGATATTTTTGAAAGGACTATCAAACAAAGGCAGTAGTTCACTAGGTAAATTTATCTTTTTTTTCTTATCAAAGACTTTACTTATTAAAAATTCATCAGTATTTATGAGGCCGGTGCCATTAATAACGTGTCCATGAGGATTACCTCTAAAAAAATCCCTGCCCGTAATATCGCCTAAAAAAAGCCTTGTAGGACAATAATCGTTTGCATAAAAATTATCCCAAATAACCACAGGATTATTTATTACTTGACCTAGCTCTTTGAGGTGGTCTTGAGAAATAAAATCGCTAATTACTTTTGGACCGGTCCAAAGAAAAAATAAATCATTATTTATGGTTTCTGATACTCCTTCGAGATACTTATCATTTTGAATTCCTTTTTTAGAAAAGCTTTCGCAATAAATTGATGGACAAAACCATCCGTTACTAAGACCCAACTTAGTAGTTACCTCTGAAATTAATTCGCCGTGAAATTTACCTAAATCCTTGTCATCAGATTCTATTCCAATGTTATTTATATCAATATCATCAAACAATAAACCTACCTCGGAAAATCCTTTATCAATGGCAAAATTAAACTTTGAAAGCAGAAAGTTAAAATCCTTCTTAGATTTTCTATTGAAGTCTGCTCCTGGAGATAATGTATATACTTGAGCTATATTTTTGGGAATGCTTCGTGCTTCAAGAGATTTATCTTTTAATCGCCATTTTTGTCTGATGTAAGAATCTTCTTTTGGTGCATAAATGTAATGAGTAATATTACTATTCTCAAAACCATAATCATTTTTTTTTGGCTTTCTATTATAAAAACCTTCTATGAATCCTCTGATTTTCATCATTAACACTTACCACAAATTTTACATTGGTTATTTTTTTTAAAAGATATTTCCCTGCTTAAATTATCTTTGAAATCATAATCTTGGAAAATTTGGCAGTTCTTGGATATCTTAGTAATTGTTTTTATTGATTCTGAAGCTAACATTGACCCAATTATCCCTACTATTGGAGAAAATATTGCTGATTCTGTGCAGCTTAAGTCCTCAGAAGAAGTATCTTCAAATAAGCATTCATAACATGCACTACCATTTTGGAAATCAAATTTCATAAGCTGCCCTTTCCACTGAATGCATGAACCAGAAATTAAGGGTATTTTATTTTTATAACAGTAGTTATTTGTATACCTTCTGGTTTCAAAATTATCAGAGCAATCTATAATAATTTCGCTCTTTGTTATTTCATCAGGAATATTATTTTTTTCAAAACTTTGTCTGAATTTTTTTATATTCACATCAGGATTAAGTCTCAATAAAGATTTAACTGCAGCATCTACTTTGAAAGCATTCAGATCCTCTTCGCGAAATAAAATTTGCCTTTGTAAATTACTTAAATCAATTTTGTCAGGATCAAAAAGGTTTAGGTTACCAATTCCGCTTGCAACCAAATATTGCGAGCAGGCGCACCCCAAACCGCCTACTCCAATAATCGTGACAGTAGAATTTTTTAGTAGCCTTTGTCCCTCTATCCCTATATCTGCAAGCATGATGTTTCTGCTGTATTTCATCATCTCTTTTTCACTGAAGTTCACTTGGTTAGACACGCTACCCTCCATTTTCCATTCAAATCTTTTAAAAAAGAAACATCACTGTAGTCATTTTGATTTGCCATCTTATTAATAGGATCCTTCTGATCAAATCCATGTTCTAAAAGCAACTTCCCATTTTCTTTTAAGAAAGTAACACTATTTTTTATGATTGTACTAATGTCAGCCAGTCCCTTTTTCTCAGAAAAAAGTGCTGACGGTGGCTCAAACCAAATTCCATCCTCATCTCCATCTAAATCATTACGATAAATATATGGTGGATTAGAAATTATTAAATCCATTGGCTCAAAAAGCCATCTTTTATGCCAATCATGCTGAATTAGAACAGAGTTTTTAAGATTTAGAGATTTCATGTTTTCTCTCGCAACAGATAAAGCTTCAAAACTTTTATCTGTTAAGGTGCAAGTCCAAAA
>LULK01000566.1_pt1 | contig 18626 bp, 16 predicted proteins | sample 728181 | NCBI WGS metagenome assembly LULK01 (sample SAMN03860291, study PRJNA289734) | marine metagenome | biome: seawater column; feature: ocean; material: water; isolation source: Red Sea water column Station 169 - depth 10m | place: Saudi Arabia: Red Sea | collected 2011-10-15 | depth 10 m | reverse complement strand
ATTTATCATACTGCAACCTATGGACAACCAGCAAAATGGAAGAGTAATGAATTAGAACTTTTGAATTTAAATACAATTGTCGTGAACGATATTTTAGATAATATTAAATATTCGAATTCAAAATTTATATACTTTAGTTCTTGTGATGTTTATGGAAGTACAGGTAGAGTAATTGCAAACGAAGAATCACCCTTGAAATTTGACATAAATTCCTCAAGGTCCAATTATGCAATTTCGAAAGTAATGGGGGAAAGATTATGCGAATATCATAGAAAAAAATTTGGCACAAAAAGTATTATTTTAAGACCTGGTCATACTTTTGGAGTAGGACAATCTATAAAGAATGACAAAAGAGTTATTTTAGAACTAATTAAAAAGGCAATTATTTATAGAAGGATAGATTTGATAGATGATGGGTCTTCGGTAAAAACTTGGGGTTATATATCTGATATTGTATGTATGATACTTTTAATTTCACAAAAAGGAAAATACCAACTATACAACACAACAGGAAATGATTATTTATCTATAAAAAAAATTGCATATATCATTAGCAAAATAATTAGAAATACTTCTGTGACTTTAAAAAAAACAAAAAAAGATGATCCTGATATTGTTAAAGTTTCTTCTAAAAAATTCTTATATGAATTTGGAAAATATAATTCTACTAATTTTTCAAACGGTATTAAAAAATTAATTAATTCTAATAAGATCTAAAATTATAGTTTATATCTTGTAATTGGCCTTTTTTGCATCAGTGTAAAAGCCTTTTATAGTTTCTAAAGAATAGGTATTTAAGTTTTTACCCAAAATTTTAAATTTATTTAATAAGCCTATTGGAACTGTTATAATTTGGCATCCTAGCTTTTCGGCTTGAAAAATGTTTATTATTTCTCTTGTACTAGCCCACAATATCTCAACATTTTTATTTTTTTTATAAATTTTTATAGAATTTTTAATTATATTCTCGGGATCAACACCAGTATCTGCTATCCTGCCTGCAAAGACAGAAATTATAACTTTTGATTTTTTTCCTACATATTTTTTGATCGATGCTACTTGTTTCAATGTAAATACCGCAGTTATATTAACTTTAATATTGTTATTAATTAATTTTTTTATAAGTGGGAGGCAAGAAACTCCTTTAGTATTTGTTATTGGTATTTTTACGTAAATGTTACTACCCCAACTTGCTATTTTAAAGGCTTGACTTTCCATCTCAAGCAAGTCGTCAGAAAAAACTTCTAAAGATATACTTTTATTTTTAATAATTTTTAAAATTTTTTTTGCAAAAATTTTATAATTGCTTATCCCTGAAGAATTCATTAAGCTGGGATTAGTGGTAAATCCATCTATATAATTTTTTTTATAATAATATTTCATAGATTTAAAATCTGCTCCATCACAATAAATTTTTATTTTTTTCTTATTGATTTTCATTTTTTATAATTTTTGTAGCTTCAAATAAATTTTTTACTTTAAAATTGTACTTTTTTGGTTTTTTTTCATTATAATTATAATCAACATAAAAAGATTTCAATTTCATTTTGTTCGCTAATTCTATATCACTCCATCTGTCACCTATGAGATAACTTGCTTTCAAATTTATATTCCATTTTTTTTTTGCTTTTAATATTAAACCTTTTTTCGGTTTTCTACACTCACATTTATCTTCTTTAGTGTGTAAACACATAAATATATCATCAATTTCAAGTTTTGTTTTGATAATTTTATTAATTTTTTTTAAAAAATTTAGTTTAAAATAGCCTTTTCGAACATCAGGTTGATTTGTAATAATTATATTAATAAAGCCAAGTTGTTTTAAAAATACTAAAGACTTATCAACATCTTTAATTATTTTAAATTGAGATAACTTTTTTGGTGCAAGTGGTTTTCCTTTTTTAATTAAGGATTTATTAATAATTCCATCTCTGTCTAAAAAAAAAGCTTTAGATAAAACCTTTACCATTTGGTTTTATATTTCTTGATCATGGGATGTGTGATTAACAAATGCCAAATTATTCCTTGAAAGGCTTCTGAGTGAGGAGTGATATGGTTCTTATTAACATCAGGTATAATAATTGCCTCATTTGAATTTTTTGCAAGATAGCCATCCTTTCTCCCTAAGATTGAAACAATTTTACAATTTTTTTTTTTTCCAAATTTAGCAGCCTCAATTAAATTTATACTCACTTTTTTTTTTATGTTTCCGCCACCTACAGAAAAAAAAAATAAGCAATCATTTTTTTTTAATTTACTTACTTTTAACCAATTAGAGAAACTATTATTCCATCCATCATCATTTATTCTAGCTGTTAACTCAGATGCATTATCTATTGGAGTATAACATTCAATATTTGCGAGTTTTCTAAAATCATTCACAGCATGTGACGAATTTCCAGCACTTCCACCTACTCCTAGAAAGAAAATTCTACCATTTTTTTTTTTAATATTTGATATTAAAAGAGCTACACTCTCTATCTTACTTTTATCTAGTCTATTACAAATAGAAATTGTTTCCTGTAAAAATTTATGACTAAAACTTTTATACATGCTATTAATTTAACAAGTTTTTATATTTGTTAATAAACATTTTTGGTAACGGTATTCTGTTGTTACAATATAAATTCTTACTCTTTTTAGTTACAAAAGTCCTTCTTTTTTTTATACTATTTAACCAATTTTTATTGTTAAAATTCTCATTTAATTCTTTTACAGCCAATAAAATATCTTCAGGATGATTTTCCTCAATAGTTAAATTGTAAGATTTTAAATTTTTATTTCCATAAAATAATAATGGTGGATTAAATTGATTATACAAAGAAAGTTTTTGATATTTTTTATTAATTGTTGATTTAAAGAATTTTGGGACACCGATTGATCCTGGGTTGTTAATAAAAAAAGGTATACTCATATTTGTCAAAATATTCCTATTTTTGTTAAAAATTATAGGGAGATAAGATATTCCACTGCAAGTGCCTATATTAAATTTTGATTTGCTAATTAAGTAAATATCTAAAAATTCAGACTTATATTTAGAACTACCATAATCAAAGAATCCACGAAATTTTAATAAATTTTTTTTCTTTTCTCCAAGACGAATGGACAAACCTTGATTTTTGTAAATGTAAGATATTGCTTTTTTATAATTTCTAATATCTGAATTTCTACTTGTATCTAACCATAAATTATCACGATATCTGTATCCAGAATCCCTTATATGTAGAGTTGCAAACCACTTTTGTTTTTCTAAAAATTTATTTATTACTAATTTTCCATCTTCCTCCTCGGATTTAGAAAATTGAACAATCGGTTCACGTTTTTGATCCATCCATTTTTTTTGAATTTTATAAGATAACTCATGTGCTAACGAATATTTTTGATTCTTTAATCTCCATGCATCCATATTTGGATAAGAGTAAAAATACTTTTTTTTGTTTAATTTAAATGTTCTTTTTAAAAAACCATTATATTTTTTATAAAGATAATAATTTGAAATAATTGATCTAGGATTTTCAGAAAACTTTATTTCATCATAATCGAGTATTCCCAAAATTACTCCTTTAATGAATGAATCTATATAATAAAAATGTCCAATTGATTGGGTCCAAGGATCTAAATTAATTATAGCGCATTTAGACAATTTTTTTTTTGATTTTGTGTTAATATACCTTTCATGAACAACATTTTCCAATATTGAAAAACTATATAACTGATTCGATTGCATATCATTAAAATACATTGCACCAATTATTTTTTTAATAAATACATATATTTCGCTTAAGTTAGAATTTAAATATTTACTAACAAATAATTTTTGATTTCTGGAATAAAAATCGATTCTTTTTATAAACTTTAAAAATTTCAAATCATTTTTTAATACCAAATCCAACCATCGGTTAAGCTCATATTTATCTAAATTATTTAACAAAAAAACATACATTTCAGTACTCCAACAATTAAATGTATATATATGTTCATAAGTTTCCTTCTTTTCTTTTTTTCTAAGTCTCATTGAAAGAGATAAATATTTGTTAAAATTATTAAAAGAATATCGCTTTTTTTTTATGAATAATTTAAAATAATAGTTATAAGCATCATCATACTTTCCATCGTGAATTAGCAAATTAAATTTATCTAATTTATTTTTAGTAAATGTAAACGAAGACTTTAAAAAATTTTTTTTAAGTTGATATCTTAGCTTTTGTAAGATTAAGTTTTTTTTTAGAATTTCTTTCAAATTGTTTTGCATTAATTTTTTAAAAGTAATTAATGAATTTTTTTCTTTATTAAAGTTTTTACATTAAAATATTTTATATTCTTTAGTGGATTTAAATATTTTTTTTTTTTGAAAGCATGACACAGTTCTTTTATAGCATCGTCTACAGTATATTTTGGTCTAAAATTCAATTCTCTATAAATTTTATTTGAATTTATGTGATAGGATCTTTTATCATTAGATTTTTGATATTCTATTGGCAACTTTTTATAATTAAATTCTTTTTGTACAATTTTTTGAACTTTTTTTGCAATTTTTAAAATTGATAAATTTTCATTCCCAACATTAAAAATTTGATTTTGAATTTTTTTCCTTGGTGCTTTAATTAATAATTTAATAACATTACAATAATCTTGAATATGTAAATTTGGTCTAAGTTGTTTACCACCAAAAACTAAAATTTTTTTGTTATTTACTGCATTATTTGTTAAAATATTTACAGAGACGTCAAACCTTTGTCTTGGAGAATAACCACATACAGTCGCTGGACGAAAAATTACACCTTCAAAATTATTATCAGTATGTTTGAACAAAAGTGGCTCACATAGTCCTTTATATTTATTGTATAATGTTAATGGTTTTAAGGGATGATTTTCAGTTACATTTTTTTTTTTTGATACTCCGTATACTGAACTAGAGGAAGCGTAGATAAATCTTTTAATTTTTGCTTTTTTAGAAGCAATAACCATAGGTTCAAATGCATCCATATTTATTGATTTTGAAAGTTTGCTATTTAGCTCAAAAGATGTGTCATTAGATATACATCCAAGATGAATAAAGATCTCCGCACGTTTGCAACTATTATAAATTTTTTTAATATCTCTCAAGTCTCCCTTAACAACTGTTAATTTTCTATTTTTTTTTAGATAATTGCCAAAATAAAACTTATCGTAAACTATTACTTTGTAGCCCAACTTAATTAACTGCGGTACCAATCGTGTTCCACAGTATCCTCCACCTCCAGTTATAAAAATTGTATTTTTTATTTTCATATTTTTTTATTTTCTATCTTATTTTTTATTTCTATTAACTTATCAAAATTTTTTAAAATTTCTTTATTATGCGAAATGAATATTATTGTTAGATTTTCTTTTATTTTAAACAAATCATCAATAAATTTTTCCTCTGTACTTTTATCAAGAGAACTTGTGGATTCGTCTAAAATTAATATTTCAGGGTTTCTATATAAAGCTCTAGCTATACCTAGCCTTTGTTTTTGACCTCCAGAAATATTGGATCCTTTTTCACCAACGATTGTATCAGACTTTTCAGGAAGTTCATTTACGAAATCCTTTAAAAAAACTTTTTCAATAACATAATCGATCTTATCATTATCTATTTCTTCACTTGGTACACCAAAAGCAATATTTTTTTTTATGGTGTCATTAATAAGAAATACATCCTGAGGTACAAAACTGATTTTATTTTGCCAAATTGGTAAATTCTCACTAATATCAATGCCATCTGATAATATCTTACCTGAATGAGGAGAAACCAAACCCATTATAATATTAATTAGTGATGATTTACCTGATCCACTTTTGCCCATTATACCGATTGCTTCGTTTTTTTTTATATCAAAATTAATATCATCAAGTATGAATTTATTTTGTGTTTCATATTTAAATTTAATATTTTCTAACGAAATAATTTTATTAAATTGAATAGTTTTCTTATTATTTGAGATTTCTTTTTTCTTTTCGAATTGATTAATTAAAAAAAGTTGTTTGTGAATTACATCAATAACCGACTTATGGTAAATTGAAATTTGGATAAAATTTAAAATTCTATTTGAAGCAGGCAACAATCTGAAACATATAATCCCAAAAATTACAACAAATTGAATTACTTGTTCTAGAGTGTAGTTTAAGTACAACATAAATGAACTAACAATTAAAATTGCTAAAATTGCAAAAAATTCAAAAGTTAATCTTGGAACGCCTACGAAGAAATTTTGAAGTATGCTACTCTTTGCTTTTCTTTCTGCAAACAATTTAAGATTATTTGAAAAAAAATTCTGTTTTTTATATAAAATAATTTCTTTAATACTTCCAAATCCCTCAGAAATTTGTCTAATTATTGAACCACCAAAATATTGCCTTCTATCACCCCAAAATTTTATTTTTTTTCTCATTAAAATAATAAAAATAAAAGCAATTAGTGAAATCATAAAAATTATTAAAATTGTGCTTTTAGGATTTATATAAATTAAAAATGCTAGTAGAAAAAAAGATATAAATACTTCAGCGAGAAATATTAATCCTTGCAAGAGTATTCCTTCAGAAAATAAATGAATTTCTTCTGTCAAATTCCTAATCAAAATAGAAGAATTTTCTTTTAAATGAAACAGGTATGGTGATTTTAAGTATTTTCTAAACAATAAATTGCATAAAGATGCCTCGGATTTAAATACAAATTGATTTAGTTTAAGATTAAAGAACAAAAGGTAAATAGATTTGAATAAATAAATTATAAAAAATATTATTATTCCACCTACAAATATTTTTTCTTTTGGAAGAGACTTATAATAAATTGAAAAATTTTCTGGGAATATATTTAAAATATTTGAGTTTTGTTCAGTTAGAATTGCTAGAAAAGGAACAATTAAACTTATGCCCAAAAACTCGAAATATTTTATTTAATTTATCCATGATTTAACAATAATTTAATAAATTTTTAGGGACTTAAATTATTTAAAAAATTTTATTTATCATAATATAGTCTAATGTATACATTATTATTTTTAATATCATGAAAAAGTTTTTTTTAATATTTGCGCTGCTAATTATATCACATTCAATTTTTTTTATATTAGTAGATAGAAACCGGCAGAGCATAAAATCAGCACTTGTAAAAACCGGTTTATGGAATTCTAATATTTATATTTTCATTCAGCAGAAATTAACTAATAAAGAATTGAAGATTGAGGAAAAACAAAATAAATTTTTAAAAAATCTACCAGAAAATTTTTCTACGAACCATTTTAATGAAAGTCATGAAATATTTGATTTAGAAGATATTAATGGTCTTAATGATAAAAATATAAATTATGGCTACATAACGTTTTTTGAAAAGAAAAATAATTTTTTTTATGTGATAACCAATAATGGTTACTTTTTGAAATTAAACGACGACTTCTCTTTATCAAAAATAATTTTTTTAAAAGATGAAATTAAGTATTTTTATACTGATTATGCTTATGGTGGTATTAGAGGCGCTAAATGGATAGACCAAGATGTAATTGCAATTTACCTAACAGTTAAAGAAGCTGATTTAATAAATCTTTCAATAATTTCTGTGAAAATTGAGAGCAATAATAAAATTAAATTGATAGATAAATTAAAAATTTCCAAATTACCAAATCAAGATGGCACAACCTCAAATCTAGGTGGAGGAATTGAATTCAGAAATGGCTTTATATACTTAACTACTGGAACTGGCGGAAAACCAAATGAGTATGAAATAAATGAATTGGCACAAGAGGAAAACTCTAATTTAGGAAAAATTTTAAAAATACAGTTAAATGAAGAAAATAAATTCGTTAACATGATGCAAATTGCCAAAGGAAGTAGAAATTCTCAAGGATTACAATTTGTAGAAGATAATCTCATCGCTGTTGAACATGGGCCTCAGGGCGGTGATGAAATTAATCTTATTGAGACTAATAACAATAATTTAATAAATCTTGGATGGCCAAATTTTTCGTACGGGTTACCTTACCACGATGATGTATCTTACGCTAAAAATGATTTAAAAAATACTGCCAAAAAAGAACTCGAAAAATTTTATAATGATTCAATAAACAATTATCAATCTCCAGTTTTTTACTTCACACCAAGTATAGCCATATCCCATATAACCACCTGTCCTTTTTTAAAAACTGAGTTTGGTCAGTATAAAAATTGTTTTATTATTTCATCACTTAAAGATAAAAGTTTTTATATTATAAAATACTCAAATAATATTAAGTTCAAAGTCGAAAGTGTTGAAAGAATATATGTTGGAAGTAGAATAAGAAAAATTTATAGCGAATTAAATACTATATTTTTATGCTTAGACAATCTTAAAATAATTAAAATAAAATATGATGTTTTTAAGTAATAAATATAGCTATTTATTTATATTTTTAAGAGATTTGTGATACCAATTTTTATCTTAACAATAAAAAATAGCAAAAGACATAAACTTATTAAATTAAGACTAAAAAAATTAAAGGTAAAACATAAATTTTTCTATGGCATAAATGGAAAAGATAAAATTAATCATAAATTTTTAGATAAAAAATACGATAAAAATAAAGCAGAAAATACTTTGGGAAGAAAAATGCCTTATACAGAGATTTCTGCAGCTTATGGTCACCTTAGTATATATAAATATATCGCAAAAAAAAATATAGGTAGAGCATTGATTTTAGAGGACGATGCATGGCCATCTGAAACACTGAGAAAAATTCTTGAATATAAAAGTCTTCCAAAAAAGATCGACATCATCGGATTGAATTGTTACGATGGTTTTGTTTTAAAAAAACCAATATTTAATTTTTTAAATAAATTTAATATTCATATAGCAGAAACACATCTAATAAATATTAGTGCTTACATAATTTCTAAAAATGCATGTAAGTTAATTTTAAAAAAAACTAAAGGTAAGGTTATTAGTGTACCTGATTGGCCATTAGATTTTAAGAAAAATAAAATTATTTCATCGGTTATATTACCATACCCTGTAATTATAGATGACAAGAACTTTTCTTACTTAAGAAATGATAGGGCAATTCTTACTCCAAAAAGCAAACTGAAAAGGTTTATACCGGCAAAAGTTATTAATTTTATATCTTTTTTATTTTATATTTTGCATATACCGTACCTAAGTGGCAGATACCCAAATCATGAATTTTATAAAGAACATTTTTTTGATAAGAAGATGGCATACTTAAAAAATGTTATTCTTAAAAACCAACTAAATACAAAAAATTTGTTGTTAAATGAAGATTTTTATTTAAATGATCTAATTTTTAAACTAAAAAATCGAACTAAATGAAAGAATAAATTTTACTAATAGGGGGATCATCAAAAGTCGGAGAAAGTATAATAAAAATAATTAATAAAAGTAAATATAATATTTTTTCTACATATAATAAAAAAAAACTAAAATTTAAAGGGATATATCAAGTAAAATTAGATTTAGAGAGTAAATCAGATAGAGATAAGTTTTCTGATAAATACAGAGATATGAATGTAATAATTTTTCTTTCAGGAGTGTTAAAAGGAAAAAAACTTAGTGAATTTAGCGATAAAGAAATTTACGAAAATTTAAGTTTAAATTTTACAGATCAAATTCTTTTATTAAAAAAAATTTTGGCAAAACAAAAAAGGAATTGTTTATTAGTTTTTATATCTTCTATATCCGGTAGGCGAGGAAGTTATGATCCTATTTATGCTTCTGCAAAAGGAGCTATGATTTCGTTTATAAAATCAATATCAAAATGGGAGTCTCCAAAAATTAAAAGCATTGGATTATGCCCAGGTCTTATATCCAACACAAAAATGTATAAGACATTTGACAATGAAAGACTTAAAAAATTAAAAAAACAAAATCCAAACAAAGAATTTGTAAATTCAAATGATTTAGCTAAAATTATAATTGATGTTATAAAACCACACTGGAAACATGCGAATGGTTCAATAATAGATGTAAATGGTGGTGTATTTTAGTAATTTATTTTAAATATTTCAAAATTCTATCACTTGCATTTATGATATGATCAATTTTACCAGAAAAAACATTAATAAATCTATCTTTAATAAAAATTTTAAATGATCTATCTGCAAACTTAGTATTATTGATAGTTCTTATGGTAACTAAAAACTGTTTAAATTTAAATTCTTTTTGAAATAATGGGTAATATTTTAAAATAATTTTTTCAATTTTTTTGCGTTTACCGTGTAAAAAAGATGGATTGTTTATTACATTATTCATTTTTTTCCTTACTTTCTTGATGTCTTTATTAAGACCGAACCGAGAATGTTCAACAGAATAGATATTGTATAATTTTTTTCTGTATGGGTAAATTGTGAAAAATGGACCATCCATGATTGTTAATGCAGGAAAATTATTTTTTACTTTGTAAATAATTGAGGAAGTTACTTCATATTTAATATCTTTATGTTGCACAAATTCTTGAAAGTATGTGCAGTTAATAACATAGTCATATAATTTATTATCAATTAAATATTTTCTATTTATTTTTCTTATAGATTTTATATTTTTTTTAGTTTTAATTATATTCTTTAATTTTCTTTTGAAGAATAATTTAGACTTGTAATCATCAACCAATCTTTCATCGGTCAATATAGATCCCGATAAACCTAAAATTTTAAATTTTTCATATGAATTTATTTCTTTAAATTTTAATTTTTCAGATTTCATAATCTGTAAAAATGTATGATAATCTAAAAGTGTTTCTGGACTATCTGAAATTCCATATATATTGTATTTTATCTTTTTTGTGAGAAAATAATAAAGCTTTAAAAATTTATCGAATCCATTTTTAGATTGTAATCTTGTTTGCTTCGACCGCGGGTAATGGAACCCCAAATGTAATCTATTTTGGTTGTGAGACGATGCACCTAAAAAAATATCTTTTTCTTTTTCATATAATTTAATATCAAATGTATTTAATTTTTTTAATTGATAGGCAATATGACATCCAAACCATCCAGCTCCTATTATTGCAATTTTTTTTTTCAATTTAATAAGTTCCAATCAACTTTTTAAATTGTCTATATAACCACGCAATTAAGTTAAAAGGAAAATATAAAAAAATTCCTTGGTAAGGCATAAATATGAATGAGTATCTGTCAGCTTTCTCGTTCACTACTATTTTTTGTGGGTGTTTCAAAGGAAAATTAATTTGTTGTAATGGAACACCTGGTTTTCTAGAATTAGAATTGGTTGCATTAACTCCTAATCCTATATGTGATGTTAAATTTGAATTAGGTGTTATAACAACTTGATTATTTTGCCATAACGAGAGCATAAATTGATAATCCCATGTTTTTATTTCTCCTTTATAAGTTTTATTAAATATTTCGCACCAATAACTAAATTCTTTATTGAACATTTTATCCTTAAATTTCATCCAAGAATTGGACTTTTTCCATTTTGGCCATGACTTTATGTTTTCATCGTAATTTTTTAAAGTTCTTTTCCATCCTGCCCATCCATATGTAGAATAATATTCAGAAAAATAATAACTATATGAACCTCTTTTTTTTCCATCTTGAAAATTATTTCCATTAATCATTAATATTTTTTCATTATCTTTGTATTTTTCCAATAATATTTCACAATACTTAAAAAAATCTTGATGCGGCAAACAATCATCCTCAAATATAATTCCTTTTTTTTCTTTTGAAAAAAACCATTTAAAAGACTTCACGGTTCTTTTTTTAATTCCAAGATTCTGCTTCGAATAAGATTTGTAAACTTTACATTTCCAATTAATATTCTCAAAAATCTTTTTTACTTTTATATTTAACTCTAAATCGTCAATATTTTTCTTTCTTGGGCCATCAGATGCAACATACAACCTTGTTGGTTTATATTTTTTAATTTGCTCAAAAACTTTTTTTGTTAATTCTGGCCTATTAAAAACCATTAATAGAATTGGTAACTTTTCCCTCATAATGTTTATTCTGAATAATGAATTTTATGAGATGAAGTATTGTTTGATATGATTTTACCAGCTATTGGTCCCATTTCAAAAGGTATGCCAAATTCTTTGTCTAAATTATATTGATTGGCTAATTTTATTACGACATGGTCCCAAGCATCTAAGTATTCAATATCTTCTCTTCGTGGCTCAACCTTAAAATTACCTTGATTATAATTATTAATTATATTTTCCATTGAACCATCTTTTATTAGGTTTCCAATAATATATCTTTTTGCACCAGGTCTATCTAGAAAGCCCGCTTCTCTGAACATATAAACATCTCCATATAAATCAACGACTACGCTAGCATGGGGCACACCAATGTTTTTAAAAAATTCTTTTTCCGTAACAAAACTGTCAGCTAGACTTTTTTTAGTATAACCTTTCATTAATCCATCTAACGCAAATCCATAATCAATATACATATTTTTTAAATATTTGTTATTTTTCGATTGGTAATCTATATTTTTTAAAATTTTTGATATTTTTATTTTGTCGTTATCATCATATTTTTCCGAGTGAATACTAAAATCCTCTCTAAGAGTTAGAAAATCAAAGTTATTTTTCTCAAAACCCAAATTTTTATTAATTTCAATAATTTTATTTATTAAGTCATGAACTTTTTCTGCATATTTCTTTAAAATTATATAATTCATTCCAAATTTTGTTTTTGAATTATTTTTTGATTTAAGTTCTAAATATTTTGGAATGTTGGAGAACACCTGCTCGTATCCATTTTTATGTTTAGTGGTCTCTTTATAATCACTAGAACTTGTTCCATAGATAGAAATTCTTAAATAATCCAGATTAAATAATTCTGAGTTTTTTTTTAAATATTTTTCAGTAAGCATATATGCATTTGTATACATGGAGCTTTTAAAACCATTATCTCTTAAATATTTTATTATTTCTCCAATTCTTGGATTAGTTAGTGGCTCCAGTCCACCCGCAACGTAAAATCTATGATCATCATTTTTTGGAGCTTCTTCAATAAGGTTTTTAAACATTTCCATTCCACTATCTAACTTTGAACGATCGTAAACAGCATCATAATTTCTTCCACAAAACGTGCATTTAAACATACAAGATAATCCAGGAAATAAACCAATTTTAAACGGAAAGAAGCTTTTTTTATGATTATATGAGTCTAGTGATCCTGACTGAATAACAGGTATAATTGTATTCTTTATAAATTTAGAAGCAACTCCTTTTTCTGTTATAACTTTTTGTATTTCAATTATTTTTTTTATTAAACTATTGTAAAATATCAATTCTTCTTTAGATATTGAAAGCAAATTGCAGATATCTTGTTGTTTTATAAACGGATCATTACTATTAAAGTGAATAATTTTTGTAAGAATTTTAGTATTTATTCTTTTTATGATTTCACTAGAAAACTTTGAATTAATTAATTTTTGCAAATACTCACTTAGTTCTTGAGGTATTTTAGACACATCATCTTGATATAAATAATTTTCAAATTCTACTATCATTCTACTTAAGTTATTTTGTTTTTTTTCTCATATATATGCAAAAAATTAGTTACATTATAAATTGTGTATTGATAGATATCAATTGTGATTATAATTTATAATGATAATAAATATACATTATTTCTTGGCCTTTAACATGTGGGTAGAATATAATATTAGGTCAAGAGAATTGTCGAGTGATGTTTTTAATTTTAAGAAACTTTAAAGTTATTAGTAAATTAAATTAAAATTTAATTAAGGGTGATATTTGATCTATGAAGATACAATTCTAAAAAAAAATTTATTAAATCTAATCCAAATAACAGATAAAATATTAAACGGAAAATATAAAAATATTCCCTGATAAGGAGATCTCAGCCAGCAGTATGTATCTGCTTTGTGATTAACTGATTTAATAATTGGATGTTTAATTTTACTTATTAACTCAAAATGCCTTTCTCCTTTTTTTTCCTTTGGATAAATTGAATGTGTTGCTTTTGGGCCCATACCTATATGTGAAACTAAGTTTATATTTGGAATGATAGAATATTGGTCTTTTATCCAACCTCCTAACATTAATTGATAATCCCAGGTATCTATTTTATTTTTATAAGTTTTGTTAAAGATATTTATCCAATAATCTTTTTCTTTCTTTAACATATGATCAAACAGCTGATCACAGCTCTTACTTTTACTCCACTTTTTCCAATTTTTTATGTTTTTATCGTAATCCTTTAAACTTCTTTTCCATGTTGCCCATCCCCAAATGTGGGGATATTTTGAAAAATAGTAATCACCGTCTCCTCTCCAGTTGTTTTTCTGAAAATTATTACCAGAAATTAATAAAACGTTTTTATTATTCTGATATTTTTTTAATAATACCTCTGAAAATTTAAAAAAACTTTTACTAGGCAAGCAATCATCCTCTAAAATTATACCCTTATCTACATTATCAAAAAACCACTTTAATGAAGATGAGACTTTATTTTTACAGCCTAAATTTTTTCTAGAATAGTTTTTATAAACTTTACATGACCAATCGATTTTTTTAAATATATCCTTTACCTCTTCACATATATATTTTTCGTTTTTAATATTTTTTCTTGGGCCATCACAAGAAATAAATAGTTTTTTTGGTTTGTATTTTCTGACTTTTGAGAACACTTTTTTTGTTAATTCTGGTCTATTGAATACCATCATTAAAATAGGTAATTTTGACATTTTCGATTTCGTATTAAAAATTATACATGGATTATATTATTGTATTAATTATGACAAATATATTTTGTAAAATTATCTGCTTTGTTTAATAATCAGAAATAAATCATATATAATAAATTTTGTATTGTGAAAAATAAATTTTCAATGAAACCAGTATTTTTAGGTCTAACCCATATAGGTCAAGTGTATTCTTTGCTATGGAGTAAAAAAGTGAGCACATGTTATGTTTATGATTATGATAAAAATAATTTGCTAAGATTCAAGAATAAAAAGTTTACCCAAGAGGAGCCAGGTTTAAAAAAAATTAGATACAATAAGAATAGATTAAAATTTTTGAAAAACGAGAATGATTTAAAAAATTTTGATACAATTTTTTTCACCTATGATACTCCAATTAATAAAAACGGATATCCAAATATAAAATTCATAGAAAAAAGATTACTGAGATTAATTAAATTAAATTTTAAAAGAAAAACAAAATTAATAATTACTTCACAAGTATTTCCAGGTTTTTTAGATAAATTAAAAAAAAAATATCTCAAAAATAATAAGAATATTGATATTATATACATGGTAGATACTTTGAAGATGGGGTCTGCAATAGATAGATTTTTATTTCCAGAACAAATAATATTAGGAACTGATTTAAAAAATAAAGAGTATTTAAATGAGCTATTTAAAAAATTTAAATGTAAAAAAATTTTTTTTGGAGTCAAGGAAGCTGAATTAATTAAAATTTCAATAAACCTATATTTGTATTTTTCTGTAAGTTATTCTAATATTTTAGATAATCTATCTAGACAAATAGGACTTAATTTTTCTAAAATAACAGAAAGTTTAAGGAATGACAAAAGAATAGGTAAATATGCATATATCAACCCTTCAGTTGCTATATCTGGCGGTCATTTAGAAAGGGATCTTTATTATTTAAAATTAATTACAAAAAGTAAAATTATTAAAAAATTAACAAATAACTTTCAGAAATTTAATGATGAAAGAAAAAATATTTTGTTAGAAGAAATAAGAAAAAAAAATAAAAAAAAGAATTTAAAAATACTGATTCTAGGTAGTTCATATAAAGAAAATTCTTTCTCTAATATAAACAGCATATTTCAAGAAATTATCAAATTTAGAAATTTCAAAGTAAAATTTTATGATAGTTTTTTTGATATTAATAATTTAGGTATTAAAAATATTGAAAATAATCTTTTGAAAGGATTAAATGAAAATGATTTTATCATATTAAATTATATCAACAGGAAAGACCTTGTAATTATTAAAAATTTCTTCAATAATAAAGTAAATAACAGGTTTTTACTTAATATTTCTTCAAAATATGAAAAATTTTTCAAAAATAGGGAAAATATAAAAAATTTATTTCCTATCCAAAAAAATATATGAAAAAGCAAAAAATAAAGATTGGTATTATTGGTTTTGGCAACATTGGAAAAAAAAGATTTAAATCACTCTTAAAATTAAAGGATTTCAATTTTGAAATAGTCTATATAGTAGATACAACGAAACCAAAAACTATAAAAAATAATATAAATTTTTTTTATAATTGGAGGCAGATTAAAAATATTAATGTCGACTTAATTATTGTGTCAACTCCAACTGAAGTGTCCAAGATAATAGTAAGAAATTTGTGTCATAAATTCAATATTTTAGTTGAAAAACCACTTACCAATAAATTTTCTGAGATCCAGACTCTTACTCGCAAAAGTATAAAAAATAATAAAATTTTAAAGGTAGGTTATAATTTAAGATTTGATGATGGCTTGATTTTAGCAAAAGAGTTTTTAGAGAAAAAATGCATCGGTAAAATCTATTACGTTAAAATTACATATGCCAACGGTGCAGCTAAAACAAATACTAATAAAGTAGGTAGCCTTCTTGATATGGGCATCCATGCTATAAATTTACTTATATGGCTCACAAACGATAATAATTTTAAAATAATTAGTAATTTGTCTCAAAAAAATGAATTTATGAAAAAAGGAAAAGTTGATAATGGATTTATTTTTTTAAAATCAAAAAATATAATTTCTACAATTCATCATGGTTTTTGTACCTGGAAAAATAAATTCTATATTGAGCTTTCAGGTTCTAAAGGATTTGTAAGGATTAACTCATTATCAAAGTGGAAAAATCAAATTGTTTCATTTGGAAAAAGAAGTTATCCAGATGGTATTCCAAAAATCAAAAAGTGGATCTTTTCTGATGATAATAGTTGGAAAAACGAAATAAAATTTGTAATAAATAATATATTACATAATAATAAAAAAAAACTTAAAGAAATTAATTTAGAAAATTATAACACTTTTAAAATTATAAAAAATATCATTTGATGTTTAAAGAATACAAATCAAAAAAAATAATTTCGTATAAAAATTTAAATAATTTCATAAAAAAAAATAAAAAGAAAAGAACTGTATTGTGTCATGGTGTATTTGATATTGTTCATCCTGGGCATATTAGGCATTTTGCGCATTGTAAACAAAAAGCAGAGATACTAATAGTTTCCCTCACCAAAGACCAATTTATAAAAAAAGGTACCTATAGACCAATGGTACCAGAAAAACTGAGGGCATTTAATTTATCTAGTTTAGAATTAGTCGATTTCGTTATTATAGATCAAAATAAAACACCTGAGAAATTATTAAAAAAGATAAAACCTAATTTTTTTGCAAAAGGTTTGGAATATGCCGATCTCAAAAATCCATTAACAAAAAAAGAAAAAAATATAGTTGAAGGCTATGGTGGTAAAATGATATTTTCACCAGGAGATTTTGTTTTATCTTCATCAAAAATAATTCCACAAATAAAACCTGATTTAAAATTTGAAAAATTAAAAATTTTAATGGAAACAGAAAATATTAACTTTAATGATATAAAAATAATTTTAAATGATCTTACCAAACTGAAAATTCATATTATTGGAGATACTATTATTGATACAAATCATTATTGCGAAGTCGTGGGTGGTTTGCACAAAACTCCTACATTAAGTGTAGTGAAACAATATTCAGAGGATTTTTTAGGTGGAGCTTCAATTGTAGCATCGCATTTTGGCAGTTTTTGCAAAAAAGTTACGTTAACATCGTTAATATCGAATGATGATAAGGGTAAATTTGCTATTAAAGAATTAAAAAAAAATAAAATTAAACTAAATATTTTTTCTGAAGATGATAGACCAACCACTAATAAAAATAGTCATATAGTTAATATGCATAATTTACTTAAAATTGATGAACTTAACAATGCATCTATTTCTAACAGTACTTTAAACAAAATTTTAAAAATTTTACAAAAAGATAAAAGTGATATTTTGATATTTTCGGATTTTAGACATGGAATTTTTAATAATTTAACAATACCAAGTTTTTTGAGGAATATATCAGATAAAAAATTCAAGGTAGCAGATAGCCAAGTTGCAAGTAGATGGGGAAATATTTCAGACTTTAAAGAATTTGATTTAATTACTCCCACGGAAAGAGAAGCAAGATACTCTTTATTTGAGCAAGATACACCAATTAGAAACTTAATTGATAATTTGGTCAAGAAATCAAAAGCAAAAAACGTGATATTAAAGTTAGGTGAAAGAGGTTTAATATCTATGTCAAAAAGAAAAAATGACTACATAGCTTTAGATCCTTTCGTCGAAATGCTTGTGGATGCAAACGGTGCGGGGGATGCAATGCTTGCATATTCATCTTCAACCCTTTTTCATACAAAATCGTTAATAATTTCATCTATAATTGGTATTTTAGCTGCTTCATGTAAATGTGAATTTCAAGGAAATTTACCAGTTACCATACAGCAGATTTTTAAAAAAATTGATAATATAAAAAAAAGATATGAGTAAAATAAATACACATACAAAATTTGATAAAGTTTTTAAAGATATAGATAAATTAGGCTACAGCAAAATTAAATT
>LULK01000170.1_pt1 | contig 18648 bp, 20 predicted proteins | sample 728181 | NCBI WGS metagenome assembly LULK01 (sample SAMN03860291, study PRJNA289734) | marine metagenome | biome: seawater column; feature: ocean; material: water; isolation source: Red Sea water column Station 169 - depth 10m | place: Saudi Arabia: Red Sea | collected 2011-10-15 | depth 10 m | reverse complement strand
AGTACCGTTATATAAAGACAACACAGCAGACTTACTTTTGCCATCAACACAATTTGATATGTATTCTGCTGAAAACGCTGGATTAATAAAATTCGATTTTTTAGGTTTAAAAACGTTAACAGTAATAAATAATACTCAAAATATTATAAGGAAAAAAAATAAAGATTTTAACATAGAAAATATTAATTATGATGACCAAAAAGTTTTTAAGCTTTTATCTTCAGGTAAAACAGTTGGATTGTTCCAAATTGAAAGTGCTGGAATGAGAGAGGCACTTATGCAAATGAGGCCAAACCACATTGAGGATATTATTGCACTAGTAGCACTATACAGACCTGGTCCTATGAACAATATTCCAATTTATAATGATTGTAAGCATGGAAAACAAAAACCAGATTATCTTCATCCACTATTAGAGGAAATTCTTAAGCCAACTTATGGCGTTATAATATATCAAGAACAAGTAATGCAAATAGCACAAAAATTATCAGGCTACACAGCGGGCCAAGCAGATATATTAAGAAGAGCAATGGGAAAGAAAAAAAGAGCTGAACTAGAAAGACAAAAACAAAGTTTTATCTCTGGTGCTATAAAAAATGGTATTAGCAAAGAAGTTGCAGCTGGTATATTTTTAAAGATAGAACCCTTTGCAGAATATGGATTTAATAAAAGTCATGCTGCGGCGTATGCAATAATTTCTTATCAAACAGCTTATTTAAAAACATATTTTCCTAAAGAATTTATAGCTGCTTCAATGACAATGGATATTTCAAATCAAAACAAATTAAGTGAGTTTTATGAGGAACTTAAGAGACTTGATATAGAGATTAAAAGGCCAGATATAAATGAGTGTTTCGCAGATTTTAAAAATGATGATCAAAAATTTTATTATGCACTAGGAGGTATTAAAGCAGTTGGTTATGAAGCAGTTTCAAATATTGTTAAAGAAAGAACAAAGAATGGTAAGTTTAAATCAATTAATGATTTTTTAAATAGAGTTAACCCAAAAGATATAAATAAACTGCAATTAGAGGGATTGGTAAAAGCTGGTGCTTTTGATTGTTTAAATGAAAACAGACAGTCCTTATTTAATTCTATTTCCAATTTTATAACAAAATCTAAAAATATTTATGAGAATAAATCAGCAAATCAGATTGATCTTTTTGGAGAAAGTGAAAATAAAAACGATGATTTTATATCCAATATAAAAGATTGGAATTTTGAAGAGAGATTGTCGAAGGAATTCGAGGCAGTTGGTTTTTTTATATCTGATCATCCATTGAACCAATTTAAAGAAATTTTCAATGATTATAATATAATTGATTATCAAAAATTTAATAACAAAAATGAGACAAATGACACAAACATAGCTGCAACATTGTTAAAAGTTCAAGAAAGAAAAACATCTAAAGGTAATGCTTATGCAATATTGAAATTAACCGATCTTTCAAGCGTATTTGAATTGTTTGTATTTTCTGAAACTTTAGAAGCTAACAGAAATATTTTAAAAGAGGGAAATTCACTAATAATAACTGTTATTAAATCTTTATCTGATGAGAATAATAGATTTAAAAGAATAAACGTAAAAAAAATTGCCTCTCTTAAAGATTTATTAAATAACCCTATCAAGAATATTACTTTTAACCTTAATTCTATAAAAGACTTAAACGAATTATCAAAATTCTTAGTTGATCCTGGAGAGACAAAAATTAAGATTAAGATACAAGAAAATGGTAAAAGTTTGGATTTTAGTTTACAAAAGGGTAGAAAATTAGATAGAAAAACGGTTAATCTATTAAGAAATAGGGAAATATCATCAATAATTCATTAGATTAAGCTTGTTAAATTTAAAAAATATTTGTAAACATTCGCAAATTAATTAATACGCACACAGTTTTCGGTTTTATACCTCCGGTCCTTAATTGGAAATTACTGTGGTGGCTTAACCGGGAATAAATATGAAGATACCTAACGTAACAATACAACAACTACTAGAGGCTGGAGTCCATTTAGGCCATAAAACTTTAAGATGGAATCCAAAAATGAAGAAATATATTTTTGGAAAAAGAGATTCAATACATATAATTGATCTTACTCAAACATTACAACTTACTAAAATTGCTCTTGAAAAAGTTTATCAAACAATTTCAAATAACGGAAAAATCTTATTTGTTTCAACTAAAAAACAGGCGTCAGAAGCAATTGCTGAAGTTGCAAAAGAAACTGACCAGTACTTTGTAAATTATAGATGGTTAGGAGGAATGCTAACCAATTGGGGGACAATTTCAAACTCAATTAAAAAACTTAAGAAGCTAGAAGTTGATTTAACGTCTGAAAATAGAGGTTTTACCAAAAAAGAACTTTTAAAAATGAGTGTTAAAAAAGATAAACTTCAAAGATCATTAGGAGGAATTTCTGAGATGAAAAAAATTCCTGACCTGGTTTTTATTATTGACACAAACTATGAGGCTTTGGCAATTCAAGAGTCCTGTAAATTAGGTATCCCTATTATAGCTATCCTTGATAGTAACTCCAACCCTGATGGTATAGATTTTCCTATACCTGGAAATGATGATGCAAGAAGATCAATTGATCTATATTGTTCTCTTATAAAAGAGACTATTGTTAGTGCTAAAAAGAATGTTCCACTTACAGAAATTAAAAAATCTGTTGGTAAAGATAAAGATAATGAGGAAAAAACAGATAAAACAAGACAAGAAATTGATAGAGAAAAATTAGATAAAAAATTCTCTGAAAAAAGTAAAAAAAAATTAAATTAATATGAGTGACATAGAGAAGGTAAAAAAACTCAGAGAAGCAACAGGAGCTGGATTTAAAGATTGCAATTTAGCTATTAAAGAGTCTAATGGTGATCTAGATAAAGCAATTGAAATATTAAGAATTAAAGGAATTTCAAAAGCTTCGAAAAAAATGTCAAGAGAGGCCAAAGAAGGTGTAGTAGCTATAAGTGGCGATAACAAAAAAACATCAATAATAGAAGTTAACTGTGAAACTGATTTTGTCGCTAAAAATGAAAATTTTATCAATTTTGTCAAAGAGCTTAGTGATCTTAATAATGAAAAAAATTCTAATATTGAAGAACTTAAAAATTCACAAATGCAGAATGGAAAATCAGTCGATGACAATCTTGTTGCTCTAATAGCCAAAATTGGTGAAAAAATTACAATAGGTAAAACAAAAACAATCTCAAATAATTCATCAATTAATTTTCAATATCTTCATACAGTAGTAAAGGATAATCTTGGAAAGTTAGCAGTAGTTGTTTCTCTAGAAACAAAAGATGTATCTGATACTGTTAGAAATTTTGGTAAACAATTATCTATGCATATAGCTGCATCCAATCCTCTAGCTTTAGAGTCAAATTTAATTGATAAAGATATATTGGACAAAGAACAAGAGCTAGTAAATGAAGAACTAAAGAATTCTGGCAAACCCGATGAAATAGTCAAAAAAATTGGTTTAGGTAAAATGAATAAATTTAAAGAAGAAAATGCACTCATGACCCAGGCTTGGGTTATGGAGCCAAAGAAAAAAGTTAAAGATATCATTAAAGAACTTTCAATTAATGATTTAAAAATTAGAGAGTTTAGCAGAATTAAAATAGGCGAATAAATGTTTGATGAAAAATCACATAGCCTTAAAATGGACAAAGCTATTGAAGTTTTTTCTAAAGAACTTTCTTCATTAAGAACAGGTAGAGCAAATGCCTCAATGCTTGATATTATTAAAGTTGATGTTTATGGACAAAAAATGCCCATTAACCAAATAGGTAGTATAACTACCCCAGAGCCACGAATAATTAATATTCAAGTATGGGATCAAAGTAATGTAGCTTTGATTGATGCTGCAATTAAAAAATCCGAATTAGGATTAAATCCACAAATAGACGGTCAACTGATACGATTACCAATCCCAGAATTAAATGAAGAGCGAAGAAAAGATCTAAAAAAAATGATTAAGTCAATGGGAGAAAAATGCAAAATTTCTATTAGAAATATTCGTAGAGATGCTAATGATGAATTAAAGAGACTCTTAAAATCAAAAGAAATAGGCGAAGATGAAGAAAAAAATTTTGAAAAAAACGTTCAGAACATTACTGATAAACACATTCAAATCGTAGATGAAAAAGTTGTAACCAAAGAAAAAGAAATAATGACTATATGAACCCTTTAAAACATGTAGCCATTATCATGGATGGTAATGGGAGATGGGGTTTGAAATATAAAAATTCTCGAAATGCTGGTCACAAGGCAGGTTTAGACACTGTTGAAATGATCATTAAAGAAACAATAAAAAATAAAATAGATTATTTAACATTATTTGCATTTTCTACGGAGAACTGGAAAAGACCTAAAAAGGAAATATATTACTTATTTAATTTATTGGAAAATTTTTTAATAAATAAGATAGAAGAACTTGATAGAAATAATATAAAACTTAAGATATTAGGATCGAAAAAATTCTCTTCAAAATTAAATGAACTTCTAGACTACTCTGAAAAAAAAACATCTAAAAATAGCAAGTTACAAATTAATCTTGCTTTAAATTATGGCTCAAAATTAGAGCTAATCAATGCATTTAAAAAAATTTCAAAAAGTAAAAATAAAATTAATGAAAAAAACTTACAAAAATATCTTCAAACTAAGAATATACCTGATCCAGATATTCTTATAAGAACTGGAAATACTAAAAGACTAAGTAATTTCTTGTTATGGCAACTAGCATATACAGAAATTTTTTTTGAAAAAAAATTATGGCCAGCATTTACAGAAAAAGACTTTAAAAGAATAATCAAAGAATATAAAAATACAAAACGCAATTTTGGAAAAATTTAATGATTAAAGAATTTGAAAAAAGATTATTAAGTTCAATAATATTAATACCTATATCAATATTCTTTATAGTAAAAGGTTCATTTTTTTTTATATTTTTTTTAAGTGTTCTGTTTTTAGCCACAAGTTATGAGTGGTTAAAAATGAATAAAAAAAATAATTTATTAAAAATTTTTGGAATAATTTTTTTGTTTCTTTCATTTTATACAACACTTGAAATGAGGGAAAATTATAAAGTTAACGATTTTTTATTAATTATAATAATTTGTATCTTTACTGATATAGGTGGATACGTATTTGGAAATATATTTAAGGGGCCTAAATTAACTAGGATTAGTCCAAAAAAAACTTATTCAGGAGTTTTTGGAGGTTTTTTATTGTCTTTAATTGCGGGTTTGATTTTTACCAATTATTTTTTTGTTGATCAGAAAATTTTTAGTGAAGATTTATTTTTACTTATAGTAATTTTATTTATTTCTATGATAAGTCAAATAGGAGATTTGATAATTTCTTATTTTAAAAGAAATGCAAAACTTAAAGATACAGGAAAAATTATTCCAGGTCATGGGGGATTATTAGATAGAATCGATGGTATGATTTTTGTATTCCCAATTTTTTATTTAATTTTAATCTTATGAAAAAGAAAATTGCAATTCTAGGATCTACTGGTTCTATTGGCAAAACACTAATTGAGATAATCAAAAAAGATAGAAAAAATTTTAAGATAATTTTGTTATCTGCTGATGAAAATTATAAAGAATTATTAAAACAGGCAAAATTTTTTAAAGTTAAAAATTTAATTATTAATAACAAAAGTAGTTACAGAAAAATTAAAAAAAATAAAAACTCAAATAAGATAAAAGTTTTTAATAATTTTGATTGTTATAAAGAAATATTTAAAAAAAAGATTGATTACACTATGAGCTCAATCTCGGGTATAGAAGGTTTAAAACCTACAATTGAAATTATTAAATATACCAAAAATGTTGCTATTGCAAATAAAGAAGCAATAATTTGCGGATGGAATTTAATAAATAAAGAATTAAAAAAAAACAAAACCAATTTTATACCTGTGGACTCAGAACATTTTTCTATTTGGTATGCCTTAAAGGGAATTGATAAAAAAATAATTGATAAAATTTATTTAACAGCCTCAGGAGGGCCTTTTCTGAACTATCCTAAAAGAAAATTTGATAAAATCAAGATAGGACAAGCAGTAAAACATCCAAATTGGAAAATGGGAAAAAAAATTTCCATAGACTCAGCAACAATGATGAATAAAGTTTTTGAGATTATCGAAGCAAAAAAAATCTTTGATATTCCTTATAAAAAATTATCCATAATTATACATCCAAAATCATATGTTCACGCAATATTGAAGTTTAAAAATGGGTTAACAAAAATTATTGTACATGACACAAATATGAAAATTCCCATCTATAATTCTTTATACGATTCAAACCGACTAATTGATTCAAAAAAGTTAGATTTAAAGATTTTAAATGATTTAAATTTTCAAAATATAGATTCAAAGCGTTTCCCAATCATAAAGATATTGAATAAGTTACCTGAAAAACCTTCTTTATTTGAAACAGTTTTAGTTTCAATAAATGATAAATTAGTGAAATTATTTTTAATGAATAGAATTAAATTTACTGATATTTTTAAAAAAATGAATAGTATGCTCGAATTAAATGAGTTTAAAAAATTCAAAAAATTTAGAGTAAAAAAAATTAATGATATAATGAATTTAAATAATAAAATTAAAGAAAAATTAAATAATGGGCAAACAACTAAATGATGTATTTTAAAAAAAAGATATTTTTTTTAGTAATTATTTTTTTTTCAATTTCATCAATATCATTTTCTGAAATTGTAAAAGATATTAAAGTAAAAGGAAATGAAAGAGTTTCTGATAAAAGCATAGAAATGTTTTCAAATATCAATATCGGTGACGATGTTGATCAAGATCAATTGAATCAGATACTTAAAAACGTATATGATTCAAATTTTTTTAAAGATGTAAAAGTTTCATTGAAAGATAATATTTTGACGATTTTTGTAGAAGAAAGTTCTTTAGTTGAAAATGTTACTATTAAAGGACCTAAATCAAAAACTTTGATAAGTGATTTAAAAAAAAATTTACGAGTTAAATCAAGAACATCTTATAATGAAATTTTATTTTTAGAAGATAAAAAAAATATAACAGAGGCATTGAAACAAAAAGGATATTTTTTCTCAAAAGTTGATGTAATGATTGAAGAATTATCAGATAATAAAATTAACCTAATATACAATGTTGAAATTGGTGATAAAGCAAAAATTAAAAAAATTTCATTTATAGGAGATAAAATTTTTAAAGATAGAAAACTTAGATCAGTTATAGTCAGTGAAGAATACAAATTTTGGAAATTTATATCTGGTAAAAAATTTTTGAATCAAAATCTTATTAATTTAGATGAAAGACTTTTAAAGAATTTCTACCTTAATAAAGGATTTTATAACGTAAAGATTAACTCTTCCTTTGCAAGAATGCTGAATGAAACAGAGTTTGAATTGATCTATAATATTATTCCCAATAAGAGAATTTTTTTTAATAAGATTTCCTTAGATCTACCTATTGATTTTGATCAAACCAATTTTAATAATTTAAACAAATTATTTAAAAACCTAAAAGGAGAAAAGTACTCTTTATTTGTTATTGAGAAAATTTTAAAAGAAATTGACAAAATTATTCTTGATGAAGAATATAAAACTTTAAAAACTGAAGTTAGTGAAAATATTTTCGATAATAAAATTGATTTAACTTTTTCTATAAATGAGGGTAAAAAATTTATTGTAGAGCGGATCAATATTTATGGAAATAATATCACACAAGAAAATGTTATAAGAAACCAATTATTGATTGATGAGGGGGATGAGTTTAACTCCATACTTGCCTCAAAATCCATTAATAATATTCAATCTCTTAATATTTTTAAGTCTGTAGATAGTAAAATAATTGATAATGAAAATAATAGTAAAACAATTGATATTACTATTGAGGAAAAAGCAACTGGAGAGATAATGGCAGGAGCCGGTTTCGGTACTGATGGCAGCTCATTGAGTTTTGCAGTAAAAGAAAACAATTATCTTGGTCGAGGTATTAAGTTAGTAAGTGAGTTGTCTGTTTCAGAAGAAACAATCAAAGGTCAGTTTAATGTTAAAAACCCAAATTTTAAGAATTCTGATAAATCAATTGATTTTAATATTCAGTCTTTGGAAACTGATAAATTAACTGACTCTGGATATAAAACGAATAAAACTGGTTTTGGATTTGGTACTAGTTTTGAGTATCAGGATGATGTTTTTATTGGATTAGGCCAAGATTCTTATTATGAGAAAATTGAAACAAATAGCTCTGCATCAACTAGACAAAAATCTCAATCAGGAAATTATTGGGACACATTTTTAAATCTTAATTTAAACTATGATAAACGTAATCAAAAATATAGAACAACAGATGGTTTTTTGAGCAGTTATTCAGTTAATTTACCAGTAATTAGTGAAAACAATTCTTTAACCAATGCTTACATTTTTACTTTATATGATGAATTATATGAAGACAACGTTACAAAATTTTCTTTTTTTGCAAAAGCAGCTAATTCACTGACGAACGACAATATAAAATTATCTGAAAGAATATATTTACCAGGTAGCAGGTTAAGAGGATTTGTGAGTGGTGGTGTTGGACCAAAGGATGGAAATGATTTTATTGGTGGAAACTATGCAACATCAGTTAACATTCAAACTTCGATACCACAACTTTTACCTAATATACAAAATATGGATGTCTCTATGTTTTTAGATGCTGGTAATGTTTGGGGTGTTGATTATGACTCAAGTCTAAATGATACCAACAAGATTAGATCTTCAATAGGTATTGGAATAGATTGGTTTACTTTAATCGGTCCTCTAAGTGCATCTTTTACACATCCAATAAGTAAAGTTAATACTGATAAAACAGAAACATTTAAGTTTAATTTAGGTACAACATTTTGATATTTAGAAAAAATTTTTTTTTAGTAATTATTTTTTTTCTTTTTGGAGTAACCAATGTTTGGTCTTCTGAAAAAATTGCATTTCTTGATGTTGAATTTATAATTAACAAATCTGAGCCTGCTCTACTGATTATTAAAAAAATTGAAAAAATCCGTGATCAAGAAACTAAAAAACTTAATCAAATAGAAAATAATCTTAAAAAGAAAAATGAAGATCTAATTAAAACAAAAAACCTGATTTCAGATGAAGAACTAAAAAAAAAAATATCATCCTTAAGGGATGAAGCTAAGTCATTTGATGAATTAAGAAAAAAAACAATTACAGAATTGAATATAAAAAAAAATAAAGAACTTAATAAGTTTTTAAAACTTATAAATCCAATAATCCAAGAATATATGAAAGAAAAATCAATTGATATGATAATAGATAAAAAAAACATATTCATGGCAAAATCTAAAAATGATATAACAGAAGACATTTTAAAAATTGTTAATACTAAGATTAAATAAATGGAAAGATTAAATCGAAAGCAAATAGAAGAATTATTACCTCACAGAGAACCTATGTTATTAGTAGATGAATTATACGATATAAAAAAACTAACATCAGCAACAGCTGTTTTGAATGTTAAAAAAGATAGTTTCTTTGTAAATGGACATTTTCCAGGTCAGCCAGTTATGCCAGGTGTTTTAATTGTAGAGTCTTTTGGTCAAGCAGCAGCTGCATTAACAGCTCATGGTTTAGAAAAATCTACTTATGAAAATAAATTAGTTTTTTTGATGAGTGTAGAAAAGGCTCGTTTTAGAAATCCGGTAATACCTGACTGTAAACTTGAGCTTAAAATAGAGGCAATTAGATCTCATGGACGAGTTTGGAAATATAAAGGTGATGCATTTGTAAATAATACTAAAGTTGCTGATGCAATGTGGTCAGCTACTATCGTCGATAGGAAATAATTAGCAATATTTCTTTACTACAAAAGCAACTTTGCTTTGATAAAAGCAATCATGTCTAACCCTTTCTTTCTAAATAAAGGCCCAATCAGTCTTGATAAAGTTTACGAATTATTAGAAATTACTAATCAAAAAAAAAAACATTTCAATTTTTATGATATAAAAGATTTATATAGCGCTGATAAAACATCTATAACTTTCTTTCATTCAAATAGATATAAGGAAGCCGCAAAATTAACCAAAGCATCGTTTTGTTTAGTTTCAGATTTATTAAAAGATTTTTTACCAAAAAAATGTGAGCCTATTATTGTAAAAAATGTTCTTACTGCAGTTGCTAAAATTACTGAAGAATTTTATCCAAAATCATTAGAGGACGAATTTGACAATAAAGTTTTTAATATTGAAGATAGTGCATATAAAAGTGTCATTCATGGCAAAAACGTTCTTATAGGAAAAAATGTTGAAATTGGAACTAAATGTTTGATTGGTCATAATACTATTATAGAAAAAAACGTTCACATCGGAGATAATTGTAAGATCGGCTCAAATACAATCATAAGAAATTCAATTATTAGAAATGATGTAAGTATACTTGACAATTGCACAATTGGTAAAAAAGGCTTTGGATTTTTTCCAAATAAAAAAAAAAATCTTAGATATCCACATATTGGAATTGTAATAATTAATGAGGGCTGTGAAATCGGTTGTGGAGCAACAATTGATCGTGGCTCTATGTCAAACACTGAAATTGGAAAAAATACATTTTTAGACAATCAAATACATATAGCGCATAATGTAAAAATTGGAAAAAATACAATTATTGCTGGTCAAGTAGGTATAGCTGGAAGTTCAACAATTGGTGATAACGTTAGAATTGGAGGACAGGTTGGTATCTCTGGTCATTTAAAAATTGGCAATAATGTTGATATAGCTGGAGGTAGTGGAGTTATAAAAGATATACCAGATAATTCTAGGGTTATGGGATATCCAGCAAAAAATTTAAGAGAGTTTTTACGAGAAAATAAATAATGATTCATGAAACTGCAACGATAGATCCAAAAGCGAAAATTTCCAATAATGTTCAAATAGGTCCTTATTGTGTAGTAGGACCTAATGTTGAAATAGATGAGGAGGTAATTTTACAGTCTCATGTTCATATTTTAGGTAACACAAAAATTGGTAAAAGAAATAAAATTTATTCATTTGCTTCAATTGGAAATGAACCTCAAGATTTAAAATATAATGGTGAAGATACAAGACTTGAAATAGGTGATGCAAACAAAATTAGAGAATATGTAACAATTAATACAGGTACAATTGGAGGAGGCGGTGTAACAAAGGTTGGAAATAATTGTTTATTTATGGTTTCATCGCATGTGGCACACGATTGTATTGTTGAGGATAATGTTATTTTAGCCAACAACGTGCCTCTTGGAGGACATGCGCACATTGAACAAAATGTAATAATTGGAGGAAATTCAGCTGTGCAACAATTTACTAGGGTAGGTAAATTTGCAATGATTGGTGGCATGTGTGGTGTTGTAAGAGATGTTATTCCTTATGCAATGGTTCATGGCAACAGAAGTATTCTTCAAGGACTTAATTTAATTGGATTAAGAAGACAAAAAATACCAAATAAAGAGATTATTTCATTAACTGAAGCTTATAAAGAGATTTTCAAAAGTGAAAATTTAACTGAGAATTTAAAAAATTTAAAATCTGAACTCAAAAAAAACAACCTAGTAAAAGATGTTGTTGAATTTTTAGAGAAAGATAAAAAAAGACCAATATGTACACCTTTTTCAAAATAAAATGTTTGGTTTATTTCTAGGCGATACTGATTTTTCAAAAATTGTTCTTAGAAAAGTAAAAAAATTAAATAAAAATTATTTTATAATTGATTTTTCAAAAAATAATAAATTTGCAAAAGAAAAAAATTCTCACAGAATAAGTATTGGTAAATTTGGAAAAATTATAAATCTGATAAAAAAAAAAAAATCGAATAAGGTTCTATTTGCAGGAAAAATTGCAAAACCTAAATTTTCGTCTCTAAGATTAGATTTGAAAGGTATTTATTATATGCCGAGTGTTATAAAAGCTGCTAAATTAGGTGATGCAGCTATTATAAAAGCTATAATTAAAATTCTTAATAATGAAAAAATTAAAGTCATAAGTTCAACTCATTTCAATCCTGAATTAAATGTTAAAAAAGGAATTTTTACGAGGATAAAACCATCAATTAATGATAACAAATCGATTAATCAAGGAATAAGATTTCTAAATAAGTCAAATTCTTTAGATCATGTTCAAGCATTAGTAGTAAAAGATAATAAAGTTATTGCGAAGGAAGGCAGACAAGGTACAAAAAAAATGTTGTCAAAATTGAAGAAAAATTCAGGTGGCATTTTGATTAAATTTCCAAAAAAAAGGCAGGATTTAAGGATGGACTTGCCAACTATAGGGCTTCAAACGCTTAAAGACTGCAAAAAATACGGATTAAAAGGTATAGTTATGAAGTCTAAAAAAAATATTTTTTTAGACAAAATCCAATGCATTAAATTTGCTAATAAAAGTAAAATTTTTATTTCAATAAGATGAAAAAAATATTTGTATTAACGGGTGAACCATCTGGTGATAAACTTGCATCAACTGCTATTTCCAAAATTCAAAAAGATAATAATGATATTAAATATTTATCAGTAGGTGGTGTAAATTTAGAGAGGATTGGTATTAAATCTATTTTCGAATTGAAAGAAATTACTTATTTAGGTTTTACGAGTGTTTTATTAAATATCTTCAAAATTAAAAAAAGGATTAATCAAGCAGTAGATGAAATTTTGAAATTTGAACCTGATATCTTATTTAGTGTTGACAGCCCTGATTTTACACTAAGAGTTGCTGAAATTGTAAAAAAAAGAAATCCTAAAATAAAAACAATTCATTACGTGGCACCGCAAGTATGGATTTGGAGAAAAAATAGAGTAAAAAAATTAAAAAAATTTATTGATCATATACTTTTGTTATTTAATTTTGAAAAAAAATATTTTGATGATGAAAATATAAAAAACACTTTTGTTGGTCACCCATTAATTGAAAATACAGGCCTAAATAAGACAGATATAAATAACCTTGTTTCAAAAAATAAAAAAATAATATCAATTTTTGCAGGTAGTAGAAATTCAGAAACAAATGTTCTTTTACCAATATTAATTCAATTTATCATTATGATGAACAAAAAAGATCATAATTATAATTTTGTATTTCACGCAACAGATGAAAATAAAAAACAAATAATTGATTACATTAAAGTTAAAAACATAGAAAATATTGATGTTGTTTCAGATGAAAACATGAAAAGAGAAATATTATCGAACTCTATTTTTGCTGTATGTAAGTCTGGAACTGTATCTTTACAAGTTTGTAATGCAAATGTTCCTTCAATAATTATTTATAAATTAAACTTTATAAATTTTATGATTTTTAAATTATTGGTTAATGTAAAATTTGCTAACATTATAAATATTATTAACAATAGAGAAGTTATTCCTGAATTGCTTCAAAATGAATGTAATGCTAAAGAGATTTATAATTCGGTTGTTTATATGCTAAAAAATCCAGATATTAGAAAAAAACAATTAGAAGATTGTAATCAAACTTTAAAGGGTATTAGATCTAAAACTTCGTCATCGAGTGAGGTAGCCTCTATTTTAAGCAATAGTCTTATTAGTTAATCTCTTTTCGACTTCATCCTTACCTAAAGATATAATTATATCGTAAATACCAGGCCCAAACTTTGAGCCTGTTAATGCTATTCTTAAAGGTTGACCAACACCTTTAAAATTAGTGTTATTAGATTTTATAAGTTCTTGAACAACTGGTTCTAAATCTTCTCTTGTAAATTCCTTTATTTTTTTAATTCTTCTATTAAATTCGGATATTATCGTTTTAGCTTTATCATCAATTAATTTAAGGTCCTCTTTATTGAAATTAACATCGTCGTTAAGAATATATTGGCTATTATCGAATATATCCTCAAGTGTTTTAGCTTTATTTTTAAGAAATGATAAAGACTTTTTAATTTTATCATTTTTCTCTGTTTTAATCTTACCTTTAAAGATCTCACAGTAACTTACGAATTGATTAAAAAGATCATTTTCATCAATATTTTTAATATAATGTTCATTCATAGATAGAATTCTACTCATATCTAACTTTGATGGAGATTTTCCGATACCTTTTAAATTAAAATACTTAATACTTTCGTCTAATGTAAAAATTTCCTTATCTTCAAAAGACCATCCCAACCTAAGTAAGTAATTTCTTAAAGCATCAGGTATTATACCAATTTTAGAATAGTCCTCTAAAGTTGACGCTTTATCTCTTTTTGATAGTTTTTTCCCCTCTATTGTATGTATTAGAGGTATATGAGCAAATGATGGTAAATCCCAACCCATCGCCTCATAGATTTGAATTTGTTTAAAGGTATTTATCTTGTGGTCGTCCCCTCTGATTATGTGTGTCATATTCATTTGGTGATCGTCAACAGATGCAGACAAGTTATAAGTTGGTGTCCCATCATTTCGTAAAATTACAAAATCCTCAATTGTATTATTTTCAATCTCTACATTGCCTTGCACTAAGTCTTTTAAGACAGATTTTCCTGTAACTTTGCTTTTAAATCTAATTACTGGTTTTATATTATTTGGTGCTTCACTCTCATTCTTATCTCTCCATTTTCTATCATAGACATATGGAATTTTTTTTTGTTTAGCTCTCTTTTTTTGTTCTTCTATTTCTTCATTTGAACAGTAACACTTGTATGCATTTCCTTTCTTTAATAGCTCATTAGCTACTTTTATGTGATCATTAATTTTTTGAGATTGTATATATTCTTGTCCATCGTGATTAATACCTATCCATTGAAGAGACTTTATTATTTGTTTCTTGTATTCTTCTTTTGATCTTTGTTCTTACACCACCAATATGTAAAGGCCCAGTAGGGGATGGAGCAAATCTAGTTGCTACTTTTTTCATTAAAATGGTTTAGACTATTTTTTTAGAAGTTTCTATATAAAGATACTAAAACTCCCTGAACTTTTACTCTATCGGGTCCGAAAATTTTAGTTTCGTAATTTCTGTTAGCACTTTCTAATGCTATAACTTTACCTTTTTTTCGAATTCTTTTTAGCATTGCCTCATGCTCATCGATCAATGCTACAACTATTTTTCCATTATCAGCGGTATCTGTTCTTTTTATTATTACAGTATCTCCTTCGTGGATACCAGCCTCAATCATAGAATCACCTTGAACTTTTAATCCAAAATAATCACCATTTTTTTAACAGGTACTTCTGCATCATCAGATAATGGATTTTCGTCATCTAATCCCCCCTTTATTACACTTGGAGAAAAATTATTATAAATATCATTAGCTGAAGCTGTTTCGGGTAATTTAATTACCTCTAATGCTCTAGCTTTATGCGCTAGCCTTTTAATAAAACCTCTTTCCTCTAAAGCACTAATTAGTCTGTGAATACCAGATTTAGATTTAAGATTAAGAGACTCTTTCATTTCATCATAAGAGGGAGAAACTCCAGAACTTCTCAACCTCTTGTTGATAAATAAAAGCAAGTTTTTTTGTTTTTTTGTTAGCATAAGAACAAATATCGTACAAACAATGTTCTATAAAAGTTCTCGTAAATTAACAATAGTTAAAAAACCAATAAAATAGAGGATTATTTGACTAAAGAACGGAAAAAATAGAATTATTTTCAAGATCTTTTAAAAGTGATTCACCAATCAAAAAAGTTTTAATAGATGTCTTATCAGATAATTCCAAAAGTTCATCTTTTGTTTTAATCCCACTTTCAGAGATCAGAGGACCTGAATGACCAACTAAAATATCATGAATATCAAAAGTTGTATTTATATCAGTTTTAAGAGTTTTTAAGTTTCTATTATTTATTCCTATCAATGCATCTTTAAATTTAAGAGCTTGTTTGGCCTCATCTACAGTGTGAACCTCAACAATAACAGACATGTCTAATTTTAAAGCTTCTTCATATAATTCATTCGCAAGTTTATCAGAAACGCCAGCAAGAATTATTAGTATGGCGTCTGCTCCATAACTTTTAGCAAGAGGTATTTGAAATTTATCTACAAAAAAATCCTTACAAAGAATTGGTAAATCAATTTTTTGTTTAATTTTACTTATATGTATTAAATCACCTAAAAAGTAATCTTCTTCAGTTAAAACTGATAAACATGTTGCTTTATTATAGCTGTATATATTTGCTATTTTAACAGGATCATAATTTTTGATAATCACACCTGCAGATGGACTAGCTTTTTTAATTTCAGCGATAATAGAAAACTTGTTTTCTTTAATATTATTTTCGATCTTTTCTTTAAAATCTATAAATATTCTATTTGAATTAATTAGTTCATTTAATGAGTCAGGAGAGATAGTTTTTTTTAGATTTTCTATTTTTTCACTTTTCTTCTCAATTATTTTTTTAAGAACATTTTCAGCCATTTTGAATTTTTTCCAATTGTTTCATTACTTTCTTTGATAGAATATGTTCTCTTGTATCATTATATGCATCGGCAAAATTTTTATGAGTTTCTTTCACAATTAAACCTGCGGCAGCATTCAAACATACTGCTTTAGAAAAATCGTTATCCTCACCTTTAAATATATTAATCATCTTATCTGCATTAAATTTTGCATCATCTCCAACGAGATTATCAAATTTATCTGCATTGACATTTAATTCTTTGGGATCAATAACAATTTCAGAAATCTTATTATCTTTTAATTGAATTACATTTGTTTTGGCATAAGGAGAAATTTCATCTAAACCATCATCACTATTTACAATCCATGCAAATTTTATATTTAAATTGTTTAAAGCATCTGCAAATGTCCTTAAAAGCTTTTTATCAAAAACACCTACAACTTGCCGTTTAACAAGAGCAGGACTACTTAGAGGTCCTATCATGTTAAATATAGTTCTTTTTCCAATTTTTTTTCTAGTTGGACCAACAAATCTCATTGCACTGTGATAATTAGGTGCAAACATGAAACCAAAATTGTTCTTATTTATTTGTGCTTCTATATCATTCGGTTCTAAATTAATTTTAATATTCAAAGCCTCTAAAACATCACCTGATCCACACTTAGAAGATACAGCCTTATTTCCATGCTTTGCCACTTTGACTCCCATACTTGCAAGCAATAATGCAGATGCTGTTGATATATTAAGAGTATTCATACCATCACCACCAGTTCCACATGTATCAATGCAATTTTCCACGTTTACTCTTTTAGACTTATTTCTAAGAACATAAACACCACCAGCTATTTCGTCTGAAGACTCACCTTTAGCTGATAAAAGCGTTAAAAAATCAAATATTTCTTGGTCCTCGGCTTTACCATCCATTAATAATTCAAAAGCGGCCTTGCTTTCATCAAAAGATAGATTTTCTTTATTTTTAATTTTTTCTATGAATTGTTTCATTTAAATTCTAATGAAGTTCTTTAAAATTTTCATACCAAGTTTTGTTTTAATACTTTCAGGGTGAAATTGCACTCCATGAACATCATATTTTTTATGTTGAACACCCATTATTAAACCATCTTTGGTCTCTGCAGTGATTTCGAGATCACCGGATATTGATTTTTTATCAATTATCAAACTATGATATCGAGTTGCCTCAAAAGTTTTAGGAAGATTTTTTAGTAAACCTTTTTTTTTAGATTTGATTTTACTGGTTTTTCCATGCATTAATTTTCTTGCTTGAATAATTTTCGACCCAAATACCTGTCCAATAATTTGGTGACCTAAACAAACACCTAGTATAGGAATTTTTTTGTATAAAGATTTTACAATCTTAAGGCAGTTACCAGATTGATTAGGATTACCGGGCCCGGGCGAGATTACAATTTTATTATATCTTCTTTTTAATATTTCTTTTGAAGTAATTCTATCATTTCTAATTACATCAACGTGAACTTTCAACGAGGATAAATAATGATATAGATTAAAAGTAAAACTATCATAATTATCTATTAAAACTATTTTTTTCATTTTAGTGCATTAATTAAAGCTTTTGCTTTATTAACTGTCTCCTCATACTCTTTTAAAGGTTTACTATCCGCAACAATACCAGCTCCAGCTTGAACATAAAATTTATCTTTTTTTGCAACTGCTGTTCTCAAAGCTATACATGTATCAAATTCTCCATTGGCTGAAAAATATCCGATTCCTCCAGCATATACTTTTCTTTTTGTCTTTTCTAATTTATCTATAATTTCCATAGCTCTTATTTTGGGAGCACCTGAAACTGTTCCCGCAGGAAAACCAGCTAAAAGAGATTTAAACTTGGAGAATTTATTATTATATTCACCAACTACATTAGAGACTATGTGCATAACATGAGAATACTTTTCTATAACAAAGCTTTCTGTGACTTTTACAGAATTTATTTTTGATACTTTTCCTGCATCATTTCTACCAAGATCAAGTAACATTAGGTGCTCCGAAAGTTCTTTTTTATCTTTAAGTAAATCTTTTTCATAAAATTTATCTTGAGATACATTTTTTCCTCTTGGTCTGGTTCCTGCAATTGGTCTTACAGTAATCTTATTATCCCTTAATCTAACTAAAATTTCAGGGCTTGCTCCAATTATCTGAAAATCTTTAAAATTAAAAAAAAACATAAAAGGAGAAGGATTTGTTACTCTTAGTTTTTTATAAATCTCTAGGGGTGATTTAGTTAATTTAGCCTCAAATCTTTGA
>LULK01000236.1_pt1 | contig 18697 bp, 25 predicted proteins | sample 728181 | NCBI WGS metagenome assembly LULK01 (sample SAMN03860291, study PRJNA289734) | marine metagenome | biome: seawater column; feature: ocean; material: water; isolation source: Red Sea water column Station 169 - depth 10m | place: Saudi Arabia: Red Sea | collected 2011-10-15 | depth 10 m | reverse complement strand
ACTCAGGCCTGGATATTGATGCTCTTAAGATAGTTGCTAATGGAGTGAATACTCTTAGAAATAAAGAAAACTCTTTTTTGATAATCACTCATTATCAAAGATTACTAGATTATATCAAGCCAGACTTTGTTCATGTCTTAATGAATGGAAAAATCATTAAATCTGGTGGTCCAGAATTAGCTAAAGAATTGGAGAAAAAAGGATATGAAAGTTTTAATTAAATGACAGATCAATTAAAAATAGACTTTGAAAAAATATTAAAGAAATCTGATTTTTCAAAAAATAATATTAACTTTAAAAGAGAGCAACTCAATAAATTTATTGAAAATGGATTTCCGAATAGAAAACTAGAAAATTGGAAGTTTTTAGATATTGATCAAATAATTAAAAAAAATATTGGAGAATTAAGTTTTTATAACGATTATTCAGTAACTAACAAAATTGATACCTCAATTCTAGTAAATGATTTAGAACATAACAAAATCATTTTTATAAATGGAAGAATAGAAAAAATTGATTTCGCTTACGAAGACAAAAGTTCAATTGAAATTTTTGATGATTTTGAAGTAGAAAATAAGATGAATAATGAAAATTCTTTGCTTTATTTGAACAGCGCATTAAGTAATAAATGTTATAAAATTTTGATTAAAAAAAATTATATATCAAAAAAACCTCTTATTATTTATCACCTTACGAATGATAAAATGAAATCAAAAAATATAAATTTGAGGTTAGACTTTAAACTTGAAAAAAACAGCTCATTAAGATTAATTGATTTTTTATTGAGCAAAAAAGAAATAGTATTTCGGAAAGTTTTATTTTTTCAGCAGGTTCAAATTATTTTAAAAATGAAATAAATTGTAATCTTAAAGGACAATATTCATCGGCTTTTGTAAACGGTATTTTTTCTTTAAAAGATGGCCAAAAACATGAAATTAGGACTACCATAAATCATTTGGTCGAAAATACAAAAAGTTATCAATTAATAAAAAGTGTACTTGGGAAAAATTCAAAAGCTGCATATCAAGGAAGAATATATGTAGACTCTCAAGCTCAAAAAACAGATGGTTATCAATTGAGCAAAGCAATATTGCTAGATGAAACATCTGAGTTTAATGCCAAACCCGAATTAGAAATTTATGCAGATGATGTTAAATGTTCACATGGTTCGGCTTCAGGAAGTTTAAATGAAAATTCAATTTTTTATCTAATGTCTAGAGGACTTAATTATCAACAATCAAAAGAACTTTTAATTAATGGTTTTATGTTAGATGTTATTGAAAAAATTTCAGACACCGAAATTAAGAATTTAATTAAAAATATGATTGGTTTAAAAGAATGAAAATAGATGATATTAAAAAAGAGTTTCCAATTTTTGATGAAAAAATTCAAAATAATGATTTAGTTTATTTAGATAGTGCTAATTCATCTCAAAAGCCTAAAGTTGTTTTAGATAGAATAAACGAATTTTACTCTAAACAATTTTCTAATGTTGGAAGAAGTATTCATTATTTAGCAGTCGCAGCGACTAATTTATATGAAAATACAAGGGTTTCAGTCCAAAAATATATAAATGCAAAAGATAAGAATGAAATTGTGTTCACCAAAGGTGCAACAGAAGCTTTGAATTTAGTAGCTAATACTCTAGGTCAAGCGGTTTTAGAGCCTGGCGATGAAATTTTAATTACAGAATTAGAACATCATTCTAACTATGTTCCTTGGCATTTTTTAAGGAAGTCAAAAAATATTAAGATAAAATTTGCTGAAGTAAATAATGATGGCGATATCCCAATTGAAAATATTGAAAAAGAAATAACAGATAAAACAAAGGTGATAGCTATTACACATCTTTCAAATGTTACAGGTGCAGTTTTGCCAATAAAAGAAATTACTCAGTTAGCTCAATCCAGGGGTATTGTTGTAGTGGTTGATGGTTGTCAAGGTGGCCCACATTTAAAACTAGATATGCAAGAATTAGATTGTGATTTCTATGCAATCTCTTGCCATAAAATGTATGGACCAACAGGACTTGGTGTTTTGTATGGTAAAAAAAAATGGCTTGAACAACTTCCGCCATACCAAGGTGGTGGAGGAATGATTAATGAAGTAAAAAAAGATAGAATTTCTTATGGTGAACTTCCAAACAAGTATGAAGCTGGAACAATGGCTACTGCACAAGTGATTGCATTTGATCAATCGATAAAATTTTTAGAAAGTATCGGAATTAAAAAGATAATAGAACATGAAAAAGAATTGATAGAATATGGTCAAGAAATTTTACAAAAAAATAATTCAGTTAAATTAATTGGAAATCCAAAAGAACGAAAAGGGGTATTATCTTTTACTATTGAAGGTGTACATCCGCATGATATTGCAACTATTCTTGATGAAACCGGAGTTGCAATCAGAGCAGGTCATCATTGTTGTCAAATACTTCATGACAAGCTAGGCATTCCTGCAAGTGCTAGAGCATCTCTTGGAGTATATAATACTAAAGAAGATTTAGATAAACTAAATGAAGGAATAAATAATTGTAAAAAAATCTTTGACTTAAAATGAATTTAAAAGAACTATATCAAGAAATAATTTTGGAACATGGAAAAAATCCTAGGAATTTAGGTAAAACAGAAAACTTTAATAAAGATGCTAAAGGTAACAATCCATTATGTGGAGACAATGTTCATGTTTATTTAAAACTTAATGATCAAAGAAAAGTTGAAGATATATCATTTGAAGGTAAAGGATGTGCAATTTCTATGGCCTCGGCTTCAATAATGACAGATTTAATTAAAGGTAAAAGTGATAATGAGGCTAAAGAAATTATTGAGGATTTTTTAGGAATGATAAAAGAAAATCCTGATTTGAAGAATAATATTTTAGATGAAGATGATAAAACAAAATTAATGTGTCTATCAGGTGTTAAACAATATCCTATGAGAGTAAAATGTGCTACGTTATCATGGCATACATTAGTTTCAGCAATGAAAAATGATGGAAAAGAAGTTAGCACAGAGGAAAAATGACTATAGAAGTAAAAAATAAGATAATAAATGAAATAAGGAAGATTTATGATCCAGAACTTCCAGTTAATATTTATGAACTTGGTTTAATTTATGATATTCAGGTCAAAGATAGAAAAGCTGAAATAAAGATGACATTAACAACTCCAAATTGTCCAGTTGCAGAAAGTTTGCCTAAGGAAGTAAAAGAAGGTGCTATGCAAGTAGACGAAATTGATTATGTTGATCTTCAATTAGTATGGGACCCACCATGGACAAAAGACATGATGTCTGATGCTGCAAAATTGGAGTTAAATTTATAATGAACCCAATAATAAAATTAAGTAATAATGCTGCAAATAGAATTAAAGAGATAATGTCTAGTGCTGAAAAAGATGCATTGGGAGTTAGAGTTTCGGTCAAATCAGGCGGTTGTGCAGGGATGTCTTATGTGATGGAGTATTCTAAAGAATTAAATCCTAATGACGAAGTAATTGAAGATAAAGGCGTAAAGGTATTTATAGATTCTGCTGCAGTAATGTATTTACTTGGCACTGAAATGGATTACAAAAAAGAGGACTTTTCCTCAACTTTTGTATTTAATAATCCTAACGAGACAGAACGTTGTGGATGTGGAGAATCCTTCAAAATAGATTAAAGTTAGTATCCCATAAGTTGCATAGCAGTATTGCTTAAAATGCATATCTGATATATAAGTGTCTTATGAATAAATTTGAATTCAAAAATCTTGTTAAGGGCCTTAAAGACTCTTTAAAAGAAAAAACTTTTTTTAAAGAATTACGTAAGGAAGTGGAAACTGGTGCTAACGGCACACAGGATTACGTTGTAAAAAAAGGTATTAACAAAGATACAATTGCTACAACTAAACAGTAATTAATTAGTTATTAGCAACTATAATACATCTCAAACTCTACAGGATGAGGTGCGTGTTCAAATTTGTGTATTTCCTCAAACTTTAATGCAATGTAAGCATCAATTTGATCATCAGTAAATACACCACCTTGAGTTAAAAATTCTCTATCTTTATCTAAGCTCTCCATTGCTTCTCTTAAAGATCCACACACTGTAGGAATAGATTTTACTTCTTCAGGAGGTAATTCATATAAGTCTTTATCAAATGACTCACCTGGATGTATTTTATTTTTAATCCCGTCAATACCCGCCATTAACATCGCTGCAAAAGTTAAATAAGGATTACCAGATGCATCAGGAAATCTGATTTCACATCTAGCTCCATTTTTACTAAGTGTTATTGGAATACGACAAGAGGCAGATCTGTTTCTAGCAGAGTAAGCCAAAAGCACAGGAGCTTCAAAACCAGGTATTAATCTTTTATAGCTATTTGTTGTAGCATTAGCAAATGCATTTATCGCTTTTGCATGTTTTAATATTCCACCAATATAATGAAGAGCGGTTTCTGATAATCCTGCATATGCGTCACCAGAAAAAACCGGCGTATTACCTTTCCAAATAGATTGGTGAGTGTGCATACCTGAACCGTTATCACCAGCAACTGGTTTTGGCATAAAGGTAGCAGTTTTACCAAAAGAATGTGTTACCATTTGTACAACGTACTTGTAAAGCTGCACGTTGTCTGCTTGTTGAACTAAAGTTCCAAAGTACATACCGAGTTCATGTTGACTTGGCGCAACTTCATGGTGATGCTTTTCAACTTTAATACCAACTTCTTTTAAGTTTTTTAAGTATTCTCCTCGCATATCCTGTTCACTATCAACTGGAGGTACTGGAAAATATCCACCTTTAATTCCAGGTCTATGACCCATGTTTCCATTTGCATACTCTTTACCAGAATTGTATGGACCTTCCTTACTATCTAATGTAAATCCACATTCATTCATATCATTTTTAATCTTTACATCATCAAATACAAAAAATTCTGGCTCTGGTCCAAAAAATGCTTTATCACCAATTCCTGATGCTTTTAAGTATTCTTCAGCTTTTTTAGCAACACCTCTTGGATCTCTTTCGTAAGGAGTTTTCTTAATTGCATCTAAAATATCACAAAAAATTACAACTGTATTATGAGATGTAAATGGATCTAAAAAGTATCTTGATAGATCTGGTTTTAAAATCATATCAGACTCATTTATAGCTTTCCACCCAGCTATTGATGAGCCATCAAAAAATACTCCCTCATTGAGCATACCTTCGTCAACCGCAGTACAATCCATTGTTAAATGTTGAAGCTTTCCTCTTGGATCTGTAAATCTCAAATCTACAAACTCTGCATCTTTATCTTTGATAAATTTTAAAACGTCTTTAGCACTCATTTTCTCTCCTATATAATTCTGGGCCTTGTGATACCAAAAAAAGACTGTTAAATAATGTTCTTTTACTTAATAACACCTATGCATTTTTTACATAAGTGTATATTAAATAAAAAAAATAACTAACAATTTTAAGTTGAAATATGTGTTTGCTTAATAAAGAGCCAGTTAAAAGGGTAGAAGAAAACCTTAAAAATTTTAATGAAAATTTAAATATCATTACACTTGATACTTCAGCAAGAACTGCGTTAGAAGCAGCTTCATCTTTAAGTTGCAATGTAGGGGCTATTGTAAAAAGTCTTTTATTTAGAGCAGAAGATAAATATATCCTGTGTTTAGTCTCAGGAGATAAAAAAGTTTCATTAAATAAAGTAAAAAAAATACTTAACAAAAAAGATGTTTCTATGGCCTCAGCTGATGAAGTAAAGAAAATAACAGGTTTTACTATAGGTGGTGTTTCACCAGTGGGTCATTTAAATGATATAAACATTTATATAGACAATAATTTAAGCAGATTTGAGTTTTTGTATGCTGCTGCAGGTCATCCAAACTGTGTTTTCAAAATAGATAATTTAAATTTGATAAAGATTTCCAAAGGAATAATTGAAGATATAACAGAATGAAACAACCAAAACTTTTAGATTATTTTCTTTTAACAGTTTTGGCTTTAATATGGGCTTCAGCTTTTTTTAACATCAAAATTGCAACATATTCATTTGGTCCTGTAACAATTGCTTTTCTTAGAGTTTTTTTTGGAGCTATTCCAGTCTTATTACTGTGTTATTTTAAAAACATTAAAATTGAAGCATTTTCAAAAGATTGGCATTGGTTTGCGATGATAGGATTTATAAATTTGGTTGCTCCATTCTTCTTAATTGCTTATGGAGTTAAGTCAGTACAAAGTAATTTAGCAGCAATTTTAATGTCTACAACACCTTTAAGCTCAACTATACTTGGACATTTTTATACAAAAAATGAAAAATTTAATTTAATAAAAACAATCGGAATATTGATTGGATTTTCAGGAATAGTTTTTTTATTTTCAGATAATTTACTTATAGATGAAAATAATTTTACTTCTGCATTGTTAATCTTATTGGGCTCAACCTGCTATGTAATTGGTGGAGTTTTGACTTTAAAGATTAGTAAAAAGAAAAACGAAAACGTGACAGGCTCAATATTGATTTGGGCTACTATCATTTTGATACCACTTGTAAGTTTTATAGAGCAACCTTGGGAATTAACACCTAGATTAGATTCTACTATCTCTGTAATATATCTTGGACTAGTATCAACTGGTATCGCTTGGTTACTAAGATTTAGAATTTTAGTTAAAAACGGTTTGATTTTCCAATCTCAAGTTTCATATTTAATACCTATTTTTGGAATTATATTGAGTTATATATTCCTAAAAGAACTAATTACTTTTAAAGTTCTAATTTCTTTAATAGCAGTAGTTTTAGGAATCTATTTTGTAAAAAAAGCAAATTAATTAATTTTTTTTTGTCCTCTATAAAATGAGGATCGACCGATAATAGAATTTAATAATCCTAAAAATCTATATTGATATTTATCTTTTTGATTTTTTTGATTTGTGATGAAATAAAAAATTGTTTTAAAAAATGATTTTGTTAATTTTCCGAAAAGTTTAAAAAAAGCATGTGAAAAACTATAATTTTTTTTATAAAAATAAAACCATGACCACATCCAATGCCAATTCCGAATATTGATTGCTTCATTTTTTTCAAAATTATTTTTACCTACTGAGCTTTTGAAACCAAAATGATGAACTTTTAAGTCTCTACAAGTATAAACAAAACCACCTTTATCAATAATAGATTTACAGAGATCAAACTCCTCAAAATATAAAAAGTAATTTTTATCAAAAACGTTTCTTTTATTTATTTTTTTTAAATTAAGCAGCATAGAACAACCTGTTACCCATTCAACTTTAGACATGCTTTCAATTTTATTTTCAAAATATTCTTTTTTAAATTCAACATTTTTTTTTGGCTCAAAAAAACCAGCCGGAGCAAAGATTTTATCTTTGATATATTGACATCCAATTATATCAAAATTAATGTTATTTTTAATAATTTTTGAAAGATTCTTAAAAAAATTCTTATCACATATAATATCAGGATTTAATATTAACGCATAATCAGTTTTGGTTTTTGATAATCCAAAATTATTTCCTTTCCCGTAACCTAAATTTTTTCCGGTACAAAAAACTTTTATTTTGGGAAATTTTTTTTTAATTAATCTCTGATGTTCGAAATTTTTGGAATTTTCAATGATAATTATATTTATTTTTCGATTTAGGGATTTTAAACAATTTAAAATTATATTTTTTGGAGTTTTGTAAGTTAAAATTATAGCTGTTACTTTTTTTAATTCACTCATAACTAAAACTTAATCTCTAAATTTGTTTAAAATATTGCAATATCCAAAAAAGTAGATTTAATCAATTTAAAAAAATATCTTGAAAGCCATTCTAGCTGCCACAAAGATAACTAAGAAAGATGTAATTAAAGCTAAAACTCTGTTAGAAAAAATTTTAAGATTTAAATAATTGCCTATCAAACCACCAATAAAAACACCAAAAAAAAGTGGCCAATATATCAAAAATTCATTTAATAGATCATCTTTAGTAAATTGACCAAAAATCCCTGATATTGAGTTAACTAAGATAAATAAAGATGCAGTAGTGATAATATTTTTTGGTTTATCAGCTTTTAATAAAAATAAAATAGGGCTTAAAAATATTCCACCTCCAATTCCAACTATTCCAGAAATTAATCCAAGCAAAGATCCTATGATTACAGAAATAAAAATATTAAGTTTTTTAACTGTTATGTCTTTATTTTCATATGCTTTATTACTCATCAATAACAAAATGCCGGCTACTGACAAAACTAAAAATAATAAGATTTCAAATATCTCTTTATTTATAATCAATGTTCCACCAATATATGCAAAAGGAATAGAGCCAATTAAAAATGGTAATAGTAGCTTTAAATTATGATTTCCTGCTCTAATATAGTTTACAGAATTACCTGTAACTACAATGATATTGCAAAATAAGGCAATCACTGGAAAAATATAGTAAGGTGTGTCCCAGATTAATAATAAAGCTAAATAAGTAGATCCACCACCAAAACCAACACTCGAATATAAAATTGCTGTTATAAAAAAAAATATTGATAATATAATCATATTAAAAATTTACTATGAAAGTTAACATTGCACTTTTGACTGTAACAGATACACGTACATTTGATAACGATAAATCTGGAGCAATCTTAGTTGAGAAAATTAAAGCATCCAATCATAATTTGTTAGATAGGAAAATATGTAAAGATAATAAAGATGAAATAGTTGTGATATTGAAAGATTGGCTTCAAAATGATAAGTTAGATGTAATCATAACTACTGGTGGAACTGGTCTTACTGGTAGAGATATCACACCAGAAGCATTAAATGAGATTGCAGATAAACATATTCCAGGATTTGGAGAAGTTTTTAGAAACCTAAGTTTAAAAACAGTTGGAACATCAGCGATTCAATCTAGAGCATGCGCAGTACTTTCAAATGGTAAATATGTATTTGCATTACCAGGTTCATCCGGAGGTGTTACAGATGCTTGGGATGGAATCTTAAAACATCAATTAGATATAAATCATAAACCATGTAATTTTGTTGAACTTTTTCCAAGACTAAAAGAAAAATAATTATTTTTGATATTTCTCTTTCCATTCTGGATAAGGCATTCCATATATTCTCTCTCTTGCTTCAGGGTCAGAAATTGTAATTCCTTTTTTTAAAGCCTCCTCTCTATACCATCTAGATAAACAATTCCTACAAAAGTTAGCCAGGTTCATTAAATCAATATTTTGAACATCTTTTCTTTCATCCAAGTGCTTTAATAATCTTTCAAAAGTAGCTGATTGGATTTCAATTTTTTCATTTTTATTCATTTAAAAAGTATTAGAGAATTTTTTATTGAGCACAAGATATAGTATTAATACAATTCAAGGTAGAATTTTTTGATTTTTATAAATAGACACACCTTCCAAATGTTTGTTTAATCAATTATGGCTAATAAAAGAAAGTCTAAAGCTAAGCCAAAGACCAAGAAAAAAAATAAATTGGTCAAAACATCTAGAAAAAGAACGAAAACAAAAAAAAAAATCGTGACAAAAAAGTCTGCGACTAAGAAGCGTTCTAACAAATCTAGAAAAAATAATAAGCTTAAAGTAACAAAAAAAACAAGAGGAGTAAGAAAAATGAGTGCAGAAGCTATGAAAGTGTCATCTGTTCTTGATACATCTCATTTGAAGGTAAAGTTTCCATACAAAGCTAAATATGGAAATTACATAAACGGTAAGTTTGTGGAGCCTAAATCTGGAAAGTATTTTGAAAATACTTCACCAATCTCAAATGAAGTAATCTGTTCAGTTGCACGATCAAATGAAAAAGACGTGGACGCAGCGTTAGATGCCGCTCACGCAGCTTTCCCAACTTGGGGTAAAACTTCAATTACGGAAAGATCAAACATTCTTCTTAAAATTGCTGATGTGATTGAGAAAAATCTTAATGTACTAGCTACAGCAGAATGTTTAGATAATGGTAAACCAATCAGAGAATGTATGGCCGCTGACTTGCCACTAGTGATAGATCATTGGAGATATTTTGCTGGTGTGATCAGAGCAGAAGAAGGTTCAGTTGCTGAAATAAGTAACAGTGAATATTCTTATCATATCCCTGAACCACTAGGTGTAGTTGGTCAAATTATACCGTGGAACTTTCCATTATTAATGGCAACTTGGAAATTAGCTCCAGCATTAGCTGCAGGTAACTGTGTAGTGCTAAAGCCAGCTGAGCAAACACCAGCTTCGATTATGTTATTAATGGAGTTAATTGGTGATTTATTGCCTCCAGGAGTAGTTAACATTGTAAGTGGTTATGGTTTAGAAGCAGGTAAACCGTTAGCTTCATCTAAAAGAATCAAAAAGATTGCTTTTACAGGTGAAACAACAACTGGTCGGTTAATTATGCAATATGCATCGCAAAACTTAATTCCGATCACATTAGAGTTAGGTGGAAAATCTCCAAACATTTTCTTTGAAGACGTTATGGCAAAAGATGACGATTTCCTAGACAAATGTCTTGAAGGTTTTGCAATGTTCACTTTAAACCAAGGTGAAGTTTGTACTTGCCCAAGCAGAGTGCTAGTTCAAGAGTCTATCTATGACAAGTTCATGGAAAAAGCTATTGCTAGAACAAAAGCAGTTAAGCAAGACAATCCTTTGAAAATGGAAACAATGATTGGTGCACAAGCATCATTAGAACAAATGGAAAAAATCAAGTCTTACCTAGATTTAGGTAAGAAAGAAGGTGCCAAAGTTCTATGTGGTGGAAATGTTGCAAAAATCAATAGTGGTTTAGAAAAAGGAAATTATATTGAACCAACTATTTTTGAGGGTAATAACTCAATGCGTATCTTCCAAGAAGAAATTTTTGGACCGGTAGTATCAGTAACTAAATTTAAAGATGAAGCAGAAGCATTAGAAATTGCTAATGATACACTTTATGGTTTAGGTGCTGGCGTATGGACTAGAAACGGAAATATCGCTTACAGAATGGGTAGAGAAATACAAGCTGGTAGAGTTTGGACAAACTGTTATCACGCTTATCCTGCTCATGCTGCATTCGGTGGTTATAAGCAGTCTGGTATCGGAAGAGAAACACATAAAATGATGCTTAACCACTATAGACAAGTGAAAAACCTTCACGTGTCTTACAGTGAAAAGAAATTAGGCTTCTTTTAAAAGATAGATAATATATAATGGCCCGTGAGGAATCACGGGCCATATTTTTTATGAAAGTAAAAGCAACAAACTCCGCATTAAAATTAATTGAGGAAATTAAAGCTCAACATGGTGAAGAACTTTTATTTCATCAATCTGGTGGATGTTGTGATGGCAGTGCCCCCATGTGTTATCCTAGGAATGAATATATGGTTGGTAATAGTGACGTAAAATTGGGTGAAATTGGTGGTGTTCCTTTTTATATGAATGATGATCAATATGAAAAATGGAAACATACAGATCTGACCATAGATGCTGTCAAAGGAATTGGTGGCATGTTTTCTTTAGACAATGGTACAGGGAAAAGATTTTTAACTAAATCTGAAATTTGCCTGGTTGTAGATAACGAGCCAAAAAAAAATTAAGCATTTTTCTTTAATTTAATTCTAAAGCTCAAGAGTATTATAATTATGATTGAGTAAATTAAAGGTTTAAAAAAGATTGTTTTAGATAACCATATAAAATGAAGTGAACCAAATATTGCAATTACATAAACTAATCTGTGTAACTTTTTCCAATTAGATTTTAAAACTCTTACCATCATATCCGATGAAGTTAAGGCCAAAACTGTTAATAATAACCAAGCAGAAAAACCAACAAAGACAAATTTTTTTTTAAAAACATCATTTATTAATGGCTCGATATCAAATCTATAATCTAGACCAACATAGCTTAGCATATGGATTGAAGCATATGAGAAAGTAAAAAGACCTACCATCCTTCTAAATTTTAACCATTCGGTAGAATTTGTTATTTTTCTTAGTGGGGAAATTGAAAGAGTTAAAATGATAAAAATCAAAGTCCATTCTCCAAAGTGGTTAATAATTCTATCGACTGGTTCCGGACCCAATTTATTTAAGATTATTTCATAAGAGATTACATAGATCGGCCAAAGTAATATTAGGAAAACTGCAGGCTTTAAATAATTTTTCAATTTATTTTAGTAGTTTTTCTTTAAGTCCATGCCACTATAAAGATGAGCCACTTCATCTCCATACCCATTGAACATTAAGGTTTTAATTCTTGGGGCTAGAATACTTTCGCCGATTACTCTTTCAGTTGCTTGAGACCATCTTGGATGATCAACTTCAGGATTAACATTTGAGTAAAAACCGTATTCTCTTGGTGAAGCATTTTTCCAAGCGGTATTTGGCATTTTTTCTGTTAGTTTTATTTTAACGATTGCTTTTGCACTTTTAAAACCATATTTCCACGGAATAAATATTCTTAAAGGTGCACCGTTTTGATTTGGTAATGGCTTGCCATATAAACCAGTTACAACAGTTGTAAGTGGATGCATAGCTTCATCAATTCTTAATCCTTCGATGTAAGGCCAATTTAGAACAGGATATCTCTGTCCCACCATCTCTTCAGGATTATAAACAGTTTCAAACTCGACAAACTTTGCATTGGGTTTAATCTTAACTTTATTAAGAAGTTCACTTAATGAAAAACCTAACCATGGTATAATCATAGACCAACCCTCTACACATCTAAGTTTTAAAATTCTTTCTTCAGATTTAATAGCCAAAACCTCTTCAACAGGAAGTTCTAATGATTTTTCAATTTCACCTTCAATTTTTACACTCCAAGGTTTTGTAGGAAAATTTTTTGCTCTTCTGTGCGGATCACCCTTGCCAGTACCAAACTCATAGTAATTATTGTAAGTAGTTATATCTTTATAACTCGTTGGCTTATTTAAATTACTGGCATTTGCATTAACTAGTGGAACTGAATTTAAAGTAAGCGCTCCTAAACCATAACCCATAGATTTAATAAAAGATCTTCTTTTATTATAAATCTTTTCTGAAGTAATTTCTGAATGTTTAAATTTTTTCATTAGCAACAGGGTTTCCTTTTAACCATTCACTTTCTTCATTTTCATAATGTTCTTTTTTCCAAATTGGAGATCTTTTTTTTATTTCTTCAATTATATATCTAGAAAGTACATATGCCTGATCTCGATGTTTACAAGCAACTGCGATAATTATGCTTATCTCACCTAAGTCTAGATATCCTTTAGCGTGTTCAATAAATACTGCTTTGTCTTTAATATCTAATTTTTGCTCTACATCATTATAGATCTCTTCAAAACTTTTTATAACCATTTCATCATGACTATCGTAAGTAATTCCAGTTACTTTTTTATCATCATTGATATTTCTAACAGTGCCCAAAAAGTAAATAGATGCACCAAACTTAAAGTCTTTAATAAATTTTTCAGCATTTGAAATATGTATCTTCTCTTTTTTTGTATCTTTGATTTTTGTGTGAAGCATCAGCCTCCTCCAATAGGAGGTATAATACCAATCTTTTGATTTTTTGTGATTTTATAATTGTCGCTTATTATTTCATTTTTTTCCGAACAAAAAGTTGAGGAATTTACAACTTTAATAAAGTTTTTATTGTCTTTAAAATTTTTATTTAAATATTTAATAATCTCATTTCGTAAATCATTAATTGATGCTTTTTCATGTAGATTAAATTCTAAATAATCATTTTCACTAAAATCTCTGCTTGCCCCGTATAATTCTAATGTAATTTTCATTTTTTTAATTTTGAGGAGAATTTTAGATTTTCATATTTAAATTTTGATTTATTATTATTAATAAACTCATCCATTATTTTTATTTTTTCCTCTTCAAATTCTGTAACCTTTCTTTCATTTAGGTCTACATATAAAGCTAGAATTTCAATTGTTGAGGCAAGGAATTTTTTTTCTTTATGGATCATTTCCATTTTATATTGCAGTCGTTTTTTATCGTGATCGAAGTAAACACAATTAATATCCACTTCATCATCTAGTTGTAGCTCCTGATCATAGGTGATGTGAGACTCTACAATCATTGTACTTTTTTTAGTTGTCTTTGCTGAGTGTTCACCCATCTTAAAAATATTATTTAAAGAATCAGCGCCATATTTATCAAACATTAATAGATAATATGAAACATTCATATGATCGTTATAATCAATCCAATCTTTAATTACTTTTTGAGTACTTAGATAAACAGACATGTAGAATTAAAATATATTCTTTAAAAATTCAGGTAATCCATCTGGATTAGTCCACAATCCACTTTTTCCACCTTCTTTAATTAATAATTTCACATTATCAATTTTAAGATGTGGATTTACTATTTTGCTTAAGTCATAAATAGTTATTAATGCAGCATTAACACCCATTATAGCCTCCATTTCAACACCTGTTTTTGCTACAGCAGACACTACACAAAAAACTTCTAACGAGTTATCAACGTCATTCATAATAATTTTTGTTGCAGTATGATCAATTGGAAGTGGGTGGCATAAAGGAATTAGTTCACTTGTTTTTTTAACACCTAAAACAGCTGATACTTCAGCTAGGGTTATCGGATCTCCTTTAGGCATCTCCTTATTTTTGATTAAATTAAATACTTCTTTACCCACATAAATTTTTCCTGAAGCTAATGCCCTACGAAATGTTTCTTTCTTAGATGTAACATTAACCATATTAAATGAATTTTCTTTAAAAATTTCTTTTACCCAATCTTTAAGTTCTTCTCTATTTATAATTTTTAATTTTGCCATTAACCGCCTGTTTTCGATAAATTTTTAGTCAATCCTGTTTCACCAAGTTCTAAATAGTGAGACTCTTTTTTAAATTTCATTTGTCCAACTATTAAATCTTGCAATTCTTCAATTTGATCATCCTTTTGTAACAAATGTCTAATACTTATACCTGTACTTCCAAACAAACATAATCTTAAATCTCCTCTTGAAGTAATTCTCAAACGATTACAGGTTCGACAAAAATCTTTAGAATATGGTGCTATAATTCCAAATTTTCCTTTGTAGTCTGGATTGATATAATTTAAAGATGGGCCTGCGTCCTTACCAAAAGTTTGATAAATCCATTTTTTTTTATTTAGATAATCTTTAAAAATTTTTGAGGATATATGATATTTGTTAAAATAATCTAAATTATCTCCAGTTTGCATTAGTTCAATGTATCTGAGATCAACTTTATTTTTTTTAATAAATTCTCCCCATAAATCAAAATCTTTTTCACTTGCATTTATTCCATTTAATAAAACTGCATTAATCTTAATATTCTCAAAATTTAATTGTTGGAGAATTTTAATTCCCTGAAGAATTTCTGGTAATCGATCGTGACCTGTTACATTTTTAAATATATTTCTTTCAAGGCTATCAATGCTAATATTTATACCATTTATACCACTATCGACTAACATCTTAGCTTTTTCATTTAAGTGGTAACCATTTGTAGTGATTACAACTCTTTTGATACCAGCATCATTTTTTAAAATTTTGATTATTTCAAAAAAATCCTTTCTTACAGTCGGCTCTCCTCCTGTAAGTCTTATCTTTGATACGCCTAATTTTGAAAAAACTTTTGCTAAACGTTTGATTTCTTCTAAATGGAGAAATTTTCTATTATCACTTTTGTCAACTTGATAACCATTGGGTAGACAATAGCCACATTTAAAATTACAGACGTCGGTGATTGATAATCTTATGTATGGAAATGTTCTTCCAAAAGAGTCTTTAAGAGTTTGCATTTAAAAAATGATAACACATTAAAATTTAAATGCATCAATTATGAAATTACTTCCAGTCTGTAACTGGAAGTTAATTTCTCAAACTTTTATTATTGACCTGGCGCTTTGTAACCAATTTTACTTGCTTTTGCAGTGGCTTTGCCAAAATCTATTGCTTCTAACATTGTTAGATTCTCTACTGCGCCAGAGGCTTCTACAACTAACTTAATTGCAGCAAAATCATCAAAACTTGGTACGTCAGTGACAACTATAAAATCATAAGACCCTCTTACGATATCCATACTGTGCATAGTTCCACCCATTGCTTCAGTAAGTTGTTTTACTACAGCTTTTCTATCACTTGCAGGATCTTTTAAAAATCCTTGAAAAGCTTTTGCAGTATAGTTACCCATTATATATGCTTTCATAAATTACTCCTTTTTTTTGTAAGATGCTATCATGGTTACGTTATAATTTAATGTGTAAAAATTACATAGTAGACACAACCTACAGTAATGCTAGATTGAGAATATGTACGAAAAATTCGGTCAATTCATTAACGGAAAATGGCAGCAATCCTCAGACCAAGGAACGTATGAAGTTATTAATCCTGCAAATGAAGAAGCTCTAGGTCATGCATCCAAAGCAACATCAAAAGATGTTGAAGCAGCACTACAATCTGCTGCAAAAGGTTTAGAGGTTTGGAAGAAAACTGCTCCGTGGCAAAGATCATATATCATAAGAAGAATTGCCGACAGAATTAGAGAAAAGCAAGATGTTTTAGCAAAATGGATGACACTTGAAGTAGGTAAACCTTTGGCAGAAGCTAAAGGAGAAATTAATGGAGCAGCAGATATTTTTGAGTGGAATGCAGAAGAAACAAAAAGAATATATGGTCAGACTGTAGAAAGTAGATTTGAGGATACAAGGGTGCATGTTTATTACCAACCTGTAGGAGTTGTAGCAGCTTTATCACCATGGAATTTTCCTGCTGTTTTATCCGCTAGAAAAATTTCTACTGCGTTAGCCGCAGGTTGTTCTGTCATAATAAAACCAGATGTTATTACACCAGGAGTGGTAATGGAAATGGTTGATATTTGTAGAGAGTGTGGTGTACCGCCAGGAGTAGTAAATCTTTTATCAGGAGATCCACCAAGTATTGCTCAACAACTTATAGCATCTGATATTGTAAAAAAAATTTCAATTACAGGATCATCAAGAGTAGGAAAACTTATTTTAAAACAAGCCGCAGATAAAGTTCAAAGAGTAACGATGGAGCTTAGCGGTCATTCACCCTTCATAGTTTTTGATGATGCGGATATTAAAAAAGCAACTGATATGGCAATAGCAGCTAAATTTAGAAATAATGGACAAGTTTGCATATCTCCCAACAGATTTTATATCCAAGAGAGCAAAAAAGATGAATTTGTAAATTTGTTTGTTGAAAAAACTAAAAAACTCAAAATCGGCGATGGTATGGATCCATCAGTACAATTAGGACCCTTAACAACCAAAAAAAGATTGAATGAGATTGAAGAACTGGTCGAAACAACTAAAAAAGAGGGAGCAAAAGTTCTATTAGGTGGAAAAAGACCACAAGGATTTAATAAAGGTTTTTATTATGAACCTACTATCTTTGATAATGTCAAAGATGATTATACTATAATGAAAGTTGAGCCATTTGGTCCATTAGTTCCAATGTTATCTTTTAAAACTTTTGATGAAGTAATTGAAAGAGCAAATAATCATGAGCTTGGTCTTTCTAGTTACATTTGTACAAATTCCATGGAAAAAGCTCATAAAGCGTCAGAGTTAATGGAAACCGGTACAGTAGCTGTCAATACACCTTTAGTTGCAATTGCTGAAGCACCATTCGGTGGAATTAAACAAGCTGGATATGGACGAGAAGGCGGATCAATGGCAATTAAAGATTATTTAAATGTAAAGTATACTCATTTAGGTTTAAAAGGTTAATCATAGTTAAATGTTTGAACTAGTTATTGCATTAGGAGCTGGTTTAATAAGTTTTTTATCTCCATGTGTATTACCTTTAATACCAGGATACATTTCTTATATTTCCGGAAGTTCGTTAAATGAATTAATTGAAAAGAAAAATATAAATTTAATACCAATAATTTTATTTACAGTTGGCTTTTCAATTGTCTTTATAATATTTGGTGCTGCATCAACATTTCTAGGTCAAATATTGCTACAGAATTCTTTTGAGCTTAGAATTGTTGCAGGTTTAGTAATTATAATATTTTCTTTACATATAATTGGAATAATAAATATAAAATTTTTAAATTACGAAAAGCGGATAGATACAAACATAAGTTCAAACTTTTTTAGTCCAATTTTAATTGGAATGGCATTTGCTTTTGGTTGGACACCATGTATTGGACCAATACTTGGATCGATTTTAGTCTTAGCAGCAACTGAGGAAAGTCTCAGCAAGGGTATTTTGCTTTTGTCATTTTACTCATTTGGATTAGCTATCCCATTCATTTTATCAGGCTATTTAATACAAAGGTTCTTGATTTTTTCAAAAAATTTCAAAAAAAATATAAAATTAGTTTCAAAAATTGGTGGAATAATTCTATTAATTACTGGTATTTTAATAATTACTAATCAATTACAAGCTTTAGGATATTATCTTTTAGACATATTTCCTTTTTTACAAAAATTTGGATAATCAACTTATGAAAATTTATCAAATAGACTCAAGTGCTAGAAAAGAAGGATCAACATCTAGAGCTTTAGCTAAAAAGTTATTAGAAAAGATCAAAAAACCGAACGATGAAGTTATTTACAGGGATTTAAATGATGAAATGGTTTTTGTAACTGGCTTGACCGAGTCAGGCATGAATATTGACCAAAAAGATCAAAATGAAAATCATAAAAAAATGTTTGAGTTATCTGATCAGCTGGTAAAAGAACTAAAAGAAAGTGATATTATTATCATCTCAGCACCAATCTATAAT
>LULK01000733.1_pt1 | contig 18768 bp, 18 predicted proteins | sample 728181 | NCBI WGS metagenome assembly LULK01 (sample SAMN03860291, study PRJNA289734) | marine metagenome | biome: seawater column; feature: ocean; material: water; isolation source: Red Sea water column Station 169 - depth 10m | place: Saudi Arabia: Red Sea | collected 2011-10-15 | depth 10 m | reverse complement strand
ATCAACTTGATGATATTGATATAGAAAAAGAATTATATAACAAAGGTATATTATATTGTCCTGATTATTGTGCCAACGCTGGTGGCGTAATTATATTAGCTTCAAGAATTAGTATTAAAGAGGATCTCGAACCAAATGACAAAATTGTAGATGACCTTCTAAAAAAAATAAAATCACGTACTAAATTTATTTTAGAAAAATCTCAAAAAGATTTGATTTTAGCATCCAATATTGCAAGTGAAATGGCTTTAGATGGATTAAAATAAAATGAATTTCTTTCAAGCTTATATTCACCCTCAACAAAAGGAGAGGTTACTATTTTTAGGATACTGGATTGGGTCATTAATTATTTGGTCCTTTGCAATGAATGTAAGCTTAGTGATTGTTATCGTATTTTCTGTAATTGGAAATTATGTAGTTGTAAGACCATTGGCAAAATTATTTTTTTTACTTAAAAACTTTGTAAATAAGAAGTTTTTCAATAACTTTGATATATTTGAAGCTTATTATGCAGGTTTTGAACTTGGAAGAATAACAAGAATTTTTTTAAAATTATCTTTTTTTATAATTACTATGATTGTTTCAAAAATTTTTATGGAAGCTTATTTAACTTTTATAAATTAAATTCATCAAAACAAATAATAACCCTAGATATAAAAGTTATTAAACATAAAATCCCAAAAATAATAGATATAAAAATAAAAAAATTTGGAAATAAGAGACACAAAACCATGAAAATTATTGTTTCTGTACCTTCAACTAATCCGGAAGTGTAACGAAAACTTTTTGGCAATCCTTCAACAGCATCATTTGTCTCTGAGATTTTATCTAATTGAGTTTGAATTGCAGCTTTAGCAAGAAATGTTGTACCCGTACCTATGTACAAAAAAAGTAAAATCATTGATAAAGTTGTATAACTACTATTACTGAACCCAAATGCTAAAACAAATCCAGAATAAATTGTGAAGTCACTTACAATATCTAAATATCCACCCAAAGGAGTGGGGGTTGTTAGTCTGGCCATTGTTCCATCTAAGCCATCACAAAATCTGTTCAAAATTAAAAGTGCTAGTGCAGCAAAATAGAACTGGAAAAAAATTAAAATACACATAAAAAAACCTAATATGAAACCTAATATTGTCATTTGATTAGGTTTTAAAAATTTTAAAAAAAGTTTAGCTATTATTATTAATGGCTTTTGGGTGAAATTTTGAATTTGGCGATCAAACATCTGTGTTATTGTATGGATAGTATAATGTTACTATAATTTCATGGTTCAAGATATCCCTCTAACTATTGCTTTTTTAGCTGGTATTCTCAGTTTTCTCTCGCCTTGCGTTCTGCCAATAGTTCCGGGGTTTATATCATATATCGTCGGCAAATCTTTTGCAGATTTACAAAATTCATCAGCAGCGAACACACTAAAGTTATTACCTCATATTGTATTATTTACTCTTGGTTTTTCTTTTGTCTTTATAATCATGGGTGCCTCTATTGATTTTTTGAGTGACATATTTTTTGATTTTAAAAGGCAACTAAATTTTATATCAGGAATATTAATAGTTATTTTGGGACTATATTTTATTGGAATAATTAAAATTCCTTTTTTAGATTTTGAGCGTAAGCTCCATTTACAAGGTTTTCAAAATAATCATTTTTTCCCATTTATAATTGGAGTTGCTTTTGCTTTTGGCTGGAGTCCATGCATTGGACCAATTTTAGGATCTGTATTAGCTGTTGCTATTAAGGATAGTGTTAATGGAATTATATTATTGTCTTTTTACTCAATTGGTTTGGCAGTTCCTTTTATAATTGTAGGATTAATGATGAGTAAAATATTAATCATGACTAGTTTTTTAAATAAATATATTCGTTATTTTCAATTTATCACTGGTATTATTTTACTATTAACAGGTATTTTAATTTTTAATGGTTCTATACAATCTTTAGGATTTCAATTAAATTCAATTTTACCATCACTAGAAATGCTACTTATATAGTGAAATTATCAAAAAAATTATTAATTTTATTTTCAATAATATTTTTTTCAATTTTATGGATAACATATTATTTAAATAAAGACTTTTTTCAACTTGAAACCTTTTTCTCTAACTTGGAATTCATCCGAGACTTTATATCTGAGAATTTCTTATTATCAATATTTACATTTATAGCTTTGTATAGCTTTTTAATTTTATGTAACTTTCCATTAGCCTCTATCTTATCAATGATAAATGGATTTTTATTTGGAACATGGATAGGTGGAGCAATATCTATAATTGGCGGAACACTTGGTGCTTTTGGAATTTTTATAATAGTAAAATTTTTTTTCTTAGAATTTATCAAACATAAATTTTTAAATAAATACACCTATATAGAAAATTATTTTAATGAAAATGACTTAGAGTTAATGATATTAATTCGTATTGTTCCAGCAGCACCTTTTTTTGTTCAGAATCTCATCTTAGCAGGCCTTGGCGCAAACAATAAAAAGTTTTTTTTTACTACTTTGTTTGGGCTAGCCCCAGGGTCATTTATCTTTAGTAGTATAGGACAGGGATTAGAAGAGATATTTATAAACAAAACAGAGTTAAATTTTTCTTTAATAGCTCAACCAGAATACTTAATTCCCCTGGGTTTTATCGCTTTTGTAATAATTATGATTATTTTATTCAAAAAAAAGTTTAGAAAGTGAAGTCGATTAATTAATTACATCAATTAACTTATTTTTGTGCTCTCTAAACTGTCCTAGTAATATAGGACTGAATCCAATTACTGATTGAAACTCTTTTTCAAATTTAATTTGATCTTCTTTCTCAATAGATATCAAAAGGGGCCCATTTGTTTGAGGGTCATAAAGTATGTTTTGTAATTTATTATTATCAGATATTGAGATTTCATTTGCTGAGGATGAATAATTATTTTCAAAACCTGTGCTTTTAAATTTATTTAAAATCTCAATATTTTTGTTAATAAGTATTTCTTCATTCAGTTTAATTTCAGCAGATAATCCTGAAGATTTGCAAATATCTGATAAATGCGATGCTAATCCAAAACCACTTATATCTGTTGTAATTTTGCTTTTAAAACTTTTTGATATTTCAGATATTTTTTTATTTCCTTTTTTCATCCATGTCATCAATTTTTGAAAATCAAAACTTGATAAAAGTTCTGAATTATTAAAATAAGCAGCTAAGAGATATCCTGTGCCTAAAGGCTTTGAAAGATATATTAGTTCACTCTCTTGTGCTTGGCTTTTTGTAATTTGTTTGTCATATGAGCCATTCATTGTAATTGTAATTCCAGGTTCTATTGATTGATAGCTGTGCCCTGATGCAATTATTGCACCATCTTTTATCGCTTCTGATTTTATACCTCTCATAAAATATTCCATGAAAAAACTCTCTATAATTCCATCAGAGAACGGTAGGGCCTGTGAAACACTTATAGTTTTTACCGAACCCCCACTTGATAAAATATCATTTTGAGAATGTAGATAACTAATAATTCCAAAATCAAAAGGGTTAAGTGATGTAAATAACTTTATGTGATCTATACTTTGTAATAAAGATTTAGAATTTGTATTTATTATTGATGAGTCAGGTAAATCACTATGAGAATTCTCCTCATTTAAAAAATTAACTAAAGTGTTTTTTGATACTTTAGAGCCACAACCCTGGCAATACATCTTAATTTCTTTTGGTTTCTTTAATTCAAAGTTTTTAAAGGACATGCTTGAATTATGAGTAAATTTAAATTTGTTAATAAACCCTTTATCAATCCACTCTTTAAGTTTCCAGCACCATCGACCATGAAAAGATAAGAAAAAGTAATTCAACAATGCTTTATTTTTATGAGTGCCAATTAAATATAACCAGTTTTTTTGTGCTTTAAATTTTATAAGAGGCATGCCAGTTAATTTCGAGAAAACATTTTCTTTTAAAACTTGTCCTTGACGGACTGCCATTACACCTGATTTAGGTCTAAAATTATCTTCCACTGTACAGGCATCGCCTGTAACAAATATATTTTTATCGCCAGTAGACAGAAGATTATTATCTACAGTTATAAACCCATTTTTATCTTTATTTAGATTACTCTCTGAAAGCCATGTTTCAATATTAGCGCCAGAAGAAAGCAAATTTAAATCACTATCAAATTTTTCTCCACTATTAAGAACCAAATGAGTTTCAGTTATAGAAACAACTTCTCCTAAATATTCTTTAATACCTAAATTGGATGAAATTTTTTTTATGTTTTTTTTTGTTTTTTTATTTAAATTTTTTTCCTTTAAAATATTTTTTCCAAAAATATTTATTTCTAAATTATTTTCATATCTTCTTAATAAACTAAAAGCTAATTCATAAGAAGCTACACCTCCACCAATAATTGAAATTCTATTTCTTTTATTACTTATAATTTGATCAATCTGACTCAAGTTATTTACAAGTGAACTAATGGGTTTTGCGTAAAAACTTTTAGATAATTTTTCTATTTTTATTCCTTTTGTATTTGATATGGAACCAGTATTAATTGATAATAAATCATAGTTAATTGATGGATAATTTTGTAATAGTACTTTTTTATAGTTAGTTTCTAACTTTATTACTTTATCTTTTATAAAAGTTGCTCCTGCATTGAAGCACAGTCTTTGAAGATCAATGCTTATTTCTTCTAAGCTAAAATCTCTATGAATATACCCAGGCGTCATCCCTGAGTAAGTAGCTTCAAAATGTTCACTAATTAAAATTGTATGCAATCCTTTTATTCTGTTCATGCATAATTTCTTTAAAATTTGTACATTTGCATGCCCACCTCCAATTAGCACCAATTGTTTAATAAAATTATTTTCAAACAAAATTAATTGCCTATCTCTCAAAAAAATTGGAAATCATGAACATAATCTCTAAAGTGTTTAAATTTGAGTTATTTCGCATATTAGAATAATCATTCAATTAGAGAGAAATTTCAATATTTTTAATAATTTTTGGCTATTTAAACTTGAAACCAGAAATATATTTACCATTTACATATATAGTTTAGCACTCTATAAAAGTGAGTGCCAAAAACTAAATTTTAGATATAGAGGTACAAAAATGAATTTAAAACCCTTACACGATAGAGTCTTGGTTGAGAGAGTTGAACAAGAAGATCGTACAAAAGGCGGTATCATTATTCCTGATACTGCTCAAGAAAAGCCAATGGAAGGAAAAGTAGTATCCGTAGGCGGTGGTGCTAGAAATGAAAACGGACAAGTAGTTGCTTTAGATGTCAAAAAAGGTGATCGAATTTTGTTTGGTAAATGGTCTGGTACAGAAGTAAAAATTGATGGTAAAGAACTCTTAATTATGAAGGAGTCAGACATCATGGGAATTATTGAGAAGTAATTGAAAGGTATTTTAGAATGTCAGCAAAATTAATTCAATTTGGCACAGACGCTAGAGCAAAGATGCTAAAAGGCATAAACATACTAGCTGATGCGGTCAAAGTAACATTAGGACCTAAGGGAAGAAATGTTGTAATCGATAAATCTTTTGGTTCGCCGAGAACAACAAAAGATGGAGTAACAGTTGCAAAAGAAATCGAACTAGCCGATAAATTTGAAAATATGGGTGCACAAATGATCAAAGAAGTAGCTAACAAAACAAATGACTCTGCTGGTGATGGGACAACAACATCGACAGTGCTATGTCAAGCTTTAGCTACCGAAGGAATGAAAGCAGTCGCTGCTGGATTAAATCCAATGGATTTAAAAAGGGGTATGGATGCTGCTACTGATGCAATTATTTCTGAGCTCCAAAAAAACTCTAAAATTGTAAAGTCAGATAAAGAAGTACAACAAGTTGGCACTATCGCTTCAAATGGTGATGGTGAAGTTGGCGGAATGATTTCTGAGGCAATGCAAAAAGTTGGGAAAGAGGGCGTAATTACAGTTGAAGAAGCTAAAAGCCTAGACACAGAATTAGATGTTGTCGAGGGGATGATGTTTGATAGAGGCTACTTAAGTCCTTATTTCGTAACTAATGCAGATAAAATGAAGGCAGAAATGGAAGACTGTTTAATCCTTTTGCACGAAAAAAAGCTAGCAAGTCTTCAACCAATGTTACCACTTTTGGAATCAGTTGTTCAGTCAACCAAACCATTGCTCATTATCTCTGAGGATGTTGAGGGCGAAGCTTTAGCAACTTTAGTTGTAAATAAACTAAGGGGTGGATTAAAAATAGCTGCTGTTAAAGCTCCAGGTTTTGGAGATAGAAGAAAAGCTATGCTTGAAGATATCGCTATATTAACTGGTGGCCAAGTTATCAGTGAAGATTTAGGTATTAAACTTGAGTCAGTTACTATGGACATGTTAGGTAAAGCCAAAAGAGTTGTTGTTGATAAAGAAAACTCAACTATCGTTGGTGGAGCTGGCAAGAAAAAAGATATTGAGGCGAGATGTGATCAAATTAGAAAACAAATTGAAGAAACAACTTCTGATTATGATAAAGAAAAGCTTCAAGAAAGACTTGCAAAACTTGCTGGTGGTGTAGCTGTTATAAAAGTTGGTGGTGCATCCGAGGTTGAAGTTAAAGAAAAGAAGGACAGAGTTGAAGATGCTATGCACGCAACTAGGGCTGCGGTAGAAGAGGGTATATTACCAGGAGGTGGTACAGCTCTCTTATACGCAACAAGTGTACTTAAAAACTTAAAAGTAGACAATGACGATCAAAGATATGGTGTCGATATTGTTAGAAAAGCTCTTTCTGCTCCTCTAAAGCAAATAGCTCAGAACTCAGGTTTTGATGGTGCTGTTATTGCTGGTAAAGTTCTAGAGAGTAAAGACAATTCTCATGGATTTGACGCACAATCTGGTAAATTCTGTGACTTAGTTAAAGCGGGTATTGTTGATCCAACTAAAGTCGTCAGAACTGCATTAATTGATGCTGTCTCAGTTGCAGCCTTATTAACCACAACAGAGGCAATGATTACTGACAAACCTGAGGACAAATCATCAGCACCTGCAATGCCTGACATGGGCGGAATGGGTGGAATGGGCGGTGGAATGCCCGGTATGATGTAATCACTTATTTAAATAGTATAAAAAAAAGCCGCTTTATGCGGCTTTTTTTTTAGACTAGTATAATATTATTTTATGAATTTCATCGAAAATTTTTACTTACAAATATCAAGAGTTTTTAGTGACGGTGTATTTGGTATAAGCTTAGGTAACTTAGCAATTATTATAGCGTTTCTTATTATTTCATTATTAATAAGAAGTCTTGTTGCTAGAGTTCTTGTAAATAAAGTTAAAAAGATTGTCTCAAAAACTGGTAACAAAGTTGATGACAAATTATTTGAGGCTCTGGTCCCTCCTTTTAAACTTTTACCAATTGTAATTGTTTTCCTTGCTATAACTTTATACTTCGATATCGAGTCTACTCTTGGTCTGTATTTGCAAAAAATAAATAACACACTATCAACTATTTTTGTTTTTTGGTTAATCCATCAAGCTTTAATTCCTTTTTCAAATTTATTTAATAGATTGGAAAGTATTTTATCTAAAGGGTTAGTTCTGTGGATTGTAAAATCTTTAAAGTATTTAATAATTTTTTTAGGTATTGTTGCAGTTCTTGAAGTTTGGGGTATAAAAATTGGACCAGTTATTGCTGGTTTAGGCTTATTTGGAGTAGCAGTAGCTTTAGGTGCTCAAGATTTATTTAAAAATTTAATCTCAGGTATTATGATATTATTAGAAAAAAGATTTCAAATAGGCGATGTTATTAAAGTTCCTGGTCACACGGAGGGCACTGTTGAACATATTGGTTTTAGGTCAACATTAATTCGAAAATTTGATACAACCCCAATAACCATACCTAACTATATTTTTGCTGAGGCGCCAATATTAAATTATACTAATAGAAATTATAGAAGAATAAATTGGACGATAGGTCTGGAATATAATTCAACATTAGATCAAATTAAAAGACTTACTGAAACTATATCTACTTACTTAAAGAAGAGTGAAAATTTTATGGTTAATGATAACTATAAATCGTTTGTAAGGATTGAGAAATTCAACGATAGTTCAATAGATATTTTAGTAATTTGTTTTACATCTACAAAAGACTGGGATAAATATCTTGAAATTAAAGAGCATTTGGCAATGAAAATAAAGGATAGTGTGGAAAAAATTGGGTTAAATTTTGCATTCCCAAGCCAGTCAGTTTACATAGAAAAGACTGAAAATAATTAAATTCTGAATTTAAATTAATTTATTAGTAAGCATTATTGAGGTATAAGGTTCAGTTTTGACATGAAAAATTTATTGAATATATCAGACTTAAATCAAAATGACTTTGAAAAGATTTTACAGTTTGCTGAAGATTTAGATAGTAAAATTGAACAAACCCTAACTAATAAAAATATAGGTTTAATTTTTGAAAAAAACTCTACAAGAACTAGACTTTCATTTCAAGTCGGCATTAATCAACTTAATGGTAATTTTATAGACGTTAGATTAGAGGAATTAAACTTAAATAGATTTGAGTCTTATGAGGACACATTTGAAGTTATGTCATGTTATTTAGATTACTTAGTTTTTAGAACTACTGACCATAAAAAATTAGAGCTAGCTTACAAATATTTTAAAAAACCAATAATTAATGCACTATCAGATTTATCACACCCGTGCCAGGCAATTTCAGATATTTATACTTTAAAAGAAAATTTTGGAACTATAGATAATTTAAATATTGTTTGGATGGGTGACATGAATAATGTTTTGTTTAGTCTATTAGAGGTCATAGGTTTCACAAAGAATACCAAAATTGACGTATTTACAGATGAAAAAATATATTCACAAAATAAAGATTATTTTTCAAAAGCTAATTGTATAATGACCGATGTATTTACTTCAATGAATGATAAAGAGGATAAAGAAAAAATATTAAGTAAATTTCAAGTTAATGATAAAATTATGTCTATGACAGATGAAAAATCTATATTTATGCACTGTCTTCCAGCAAAAATTGGCTCTGAAGTGACCGAAGATGTAATAAAAGGGAAAAAGTCTATCGTACTTACTCAAGCAAAAAATAGACTCGTAGCTCAAAAAGGTATTCTTAAATGGTTAAGTATCTAACCTCACTTTTATTTGTTTTATTCATTGGATGCGAAATGAATAGTGAGCAACTTATTAAATCTGAGAATATAAATTTTGAAAATATTAAATTTAATGCTGTTTCTAAGGATTTAAAGTTCACAAATATTGAAGAGGGTCCAGAGGTAGAAACTACAAAAAAGTTAGTGAGAGATTGGTTTAACAATAACGTTAAAATTGATGGTTTTGATGGAAATTTAAGCATCAATGTTACCTCAATTGATATAAATGAAATTAAAAAAGATGAATACTATAGATTTGAGATCAATATAAGTATTGAATTTTTGGAAACTAATGAGGTATTAAAAAAAAGAAAAATTTATAAAATTAATTCTATAGAATATGGTGACATTGAGGGTAGTTTCTCAATAAAAGATACCGAAAATTTAAATAAGAATATTATTACTAATAGTCTAAAAAGTATTAATCAAAAAGTATCAGGAATGTGATGTATTTAGTCCTTCCAGAATGATGGAAGAAGTATTACTAAGATTGTGAGTAGCTCTAGTCTACCTAAGAACATAGTTGCAATTAATATTATTTTTGAATAGCTATCTAAAATTGCATAATTTCCATCTGGTCCAATGATTGGCCCAAGTCCTGGACCAACATTTGATATGGTAGATGCTGCTGCTGATATACAAGTTAAAAAGTCAAGTCCGCTAAAAGATAGTAACAATGCAGATGTAAAAAAAGTTAATATATATAAAAAGAAAAAACTCATTACAGATTCGTATGTAGTTTCATTAATTTTTTTTCCATTGAATCGACTTGCAATTATTGAATGAGGTTTAAGCATCTTCTTGAGATGTAAATTTATATATTTGAATAATATTTGGAATCTGAAAATTTTTAAACCTCCAGTTGTTGATCCGGCACAACCACCAATAAACATTAGTATTAGAAATAGAACAGATGCATAATTGCCCCAATTTTCAAAATTATCACTTACATAACCAGTACCTGAAATTATAGAAATCGTATTAAATGATACCGCTGTAACTTTATTTAAATAATTTCCATCAATATAATTATTTGCGAAATAAAAAATAAGTAGAATAGCTATTAATAAAATTAATATAAAAACTCTAACTTGATGGTCTTTAAAAATAGCAAATAAATTTTTTTTTGAAGTTTGTACAAGCACTAAAAAAGGAAGACTTCCTAATATCATAAAGATTATTGCAACTAAAAGAATTTTATCATTATTAAAAAAAGCAAAAGAACTATCATAAGTTGAAAAACCACCAGTTGAAATTGTTGTAAAACTGTGAGAAATAGCATCAAATGGCATCATTCCACATATGTAGTATAGAAATATAAGAGTAACAGTGAGTGTTGCATAAATAATAAATATCCTCTTTATTACAGATGATATCTTCGGAAGAGACTTGTCATAAGGGTCATCTCCCTCTAAATGAAATAACTGCATGCCCCCAATTCGAAGAAATGGTAAAATAAATAAAGCTATTACAACAATGCCAATACCACCAAGCCACTGTAAAAAAGCTCTCCATATTAAAATACCTTTAGGTAGTGACTCTATGTTGTTAAGGGTAGTTGCCCCTGTTGTAGTCACTCCACTCATTGATTCAAACAAGGCATCTACAATACCTAAATTTACTTCAGTGTATAAAAAAGGGACTGCACATAAAAAAGTCAATAATAACCATGACAATACTGTAATTAAAAATGCTTCTTTCAGAGATATTTTTAAATCTACATTTCTATTAGTAATTACTAGAGAACCTCCAACAATTAAATAAAGTAATATTGGAACAGCATATGATTGCCATGACTCACTCTCATAAATAATTTCAACTATTAGGGGTATAAATAAAAAAAAACCAACAGCACATGTAACTGTTCCGCTTACCAGTGCTATAGGTTTAAGATTAAACATTTTGACGTTATTTTAATGAACGTTTTTTTTATTATATGGGCTATCTAGAGAAAATGCCGGTATATCTATTTTAAGTTTTTCACCATTATCTTGAGAGACTAAATAGAAGCCCTGCATAATACCATTGTTCGTTTTTAATGGAGTACCGCTTGTGTACTCAAATGACTCTCCAGGCTCGATTGTTGGAAATTCTCCCACAACTCCTTCACCTTGAACATTTATAACCTTACCATTAGCATCAATGATTAACCAATTTCTATGATTTAATTTGATTGAAGAGTTTCCAGAATTTTTGATATTAACTTGGTATGCCCAAACGAAATGGCTTTCCTGAGGGGATGATTGATCGTCTAAAAAATAGGGTGTTACAGTCACCGTGACCCCATTAGTTGTTTTAGAGTACATGAAACTAATATACCCCATAAATGGGGTATAGAGAATTAAATTGATTAATTAAAAAAGACCTTGAATTAATCCTTTTTCATCTAACATTATTGAATTAGCACTAGGTACTTTAGGCAGACCTGGCATTGTCATAATTTGACCTGTTACAACAACTATAAATCCTGCTCCAGCTGACAGTCTAACTTCTCTTACTGGGACAGTAAAACCATTTGGAGCACCTCTTAAAGAGGGGTTTGTTGAAAAACTATATTGTGTTTTAGCAATACAAATAGGAAGGTTTCCATAACCACTTTCTTCAAATCCTTTAAGTTGATCACTAACAGATTTATCTATCACAATATCATCAGCTCTATAAATTTTTTGGGCAACAGAACGAATTTTTTCTTCTAATGAAATGTTATCTTCATACATAAACTTAAATTTATTTGGATCACTTGACTCACATATTTTGACTACTTCCTCAGCCAACTCTAAAGTACCTTCACCACCATTAGCCCAGTGCGAACAGAGGATAGCTTTCACTCCCAATTTTTCACAACCATCTGAAATAACTTTACCCTCTGACTCGGTGTCAAGTGTGAAACTATTGATAGCTACTATTGGTTGAAGACCAAAAGATTGGATATTTTCAATATGACGTTGTAAATTCTCAAATCCTTTTTCAACTGCAGCAACATTTTCATTATTTAAGTCTGCTTTTTCTACGCCCCCGTGCGATTTCAAAGCTCTAACAGTAGCAACAATGACGACTACACTAGGTGTTAATCCTGCCTTACGACATTTAATATCTAAGAATTTTTCAGCACCTAAGTCTGCACCAAATCCAGCTTCAGTTACAACATAATCAGCAAGTTTTAGGCCAGTTTTTGTTGCAATTACTGTATTGCAACCATGAGCAATATTTGCGAAAGGACCACCGTGAATAATTGCTGGATTATTTTCAAGTGTTTGAACTAAGTTTGGCATTAAAGCATTCTTTAATAAAACTGTCATTGGACCATCAGCTTTTACATCACGTGCGTAAATAGGAGATTTGTCTCTTTTATATGCAATTATAATATCACCAATTCTTTTTTGAAGATCGTTAATATCATTTGCTAAACAAAAAATAGCCATGATTTCACTTGCAACCGTAATGTCGAATTTATCTTCTCTTGGAAATCCATTTGAAACACCCCCAAGATTGACATTTACTTTTCTTAGAGATCTATCACCTAAATCAACAACTCGACCCCATGTAATTCTTCTTTGGTCTATTTGTAATTCATTTCCCCAATAAATATGATTATCAATTAATGATGATAGTAGATTGTGAGCTGCAGTGATTGCATGAAAGTCACCAGTGAAGTGAAGATTAATTTCTTCCATAGGCACAACTTGAGCATATCCACCTCCTGCAGCACCACCCTTCATACCAAAACATGGACCAAGGCTAGGTTCTCTGAGGCAAACAATTGATTTCTTTCCAATTTTATTCAGGCCATCATTTAAGCCAACTGATGTAGTTGTTTTGCCTTCGCCTGCAGGTGTTGGGTTAATTGCAGTTACTAATATTAATTTTCCATCGGAGTTAGATTGACTTTTTTCAATAAAATCAAAATTTATTTTTGCTGCATCATGTCCATAAGGTATGAGATTTTCCTCAGGAATATTTACTTTAGCAGCAACGTCTCTTATGTGAATTTTTTTAGCAGCTCTTGCTATCTCTATATCTGACATCTAACTTTGGATCCTTTCCCAAAAAAACTGGTATACAATATACCAATATCTTTCTAAATTTTAACCTATTTAAGATAAAAAAATTAGAATTTCCCTATTATTTTTAAGCCTATGTGTCGCATTAATTGCTTAATCTTAATAAAAAATTCATTGTTCAATAATTAATTTATAATAATTTAAAAATGTTGAAAATATTAGTAGTAGGACTTGGTTATGTGGGTACTGCAAACGCTGTCCTTTTATCACAACATAATGAAGTTACCTGCTTCGATTTAGATGTCTCAAAATCAAATAACTTAATAAATGGTATATCGCCCATAGAAGATAAAGAAGTATCAAAATATTTATCTTCTAAAAAATTAAATTTAAAATCAGCAGAGAGCTTTCCTGCTGAAATTGATAATTTTGACTTTGTGATTATATCTACACCAACAAATTATGACATTGAAACAAATGAATTTAATACTTCCTCAATAGAACAATCATTAGAAAGTATTCAAAATTCTAAATCAAATCCAACTGTGATCATACGATCCACAATTCCAGTAGGTTATTTGAATAAAGTGCGAAAGAAATTTCCTGAATTTGAAATTATTTTTGTGCCTGAATTTTTAAGAGAGGGAAAAGCTTTAAATGACAGTCTTTATCCTTCAAGAATTGTAATAGGCTCGCATTCTGAAAAAGGAAAAGAGTTTGCAAAATTATTGAAGGAAGCATCGCTAAATAAAGATGTTCAAACTATTTACACAAATTCTACAGAAGCAGAGTCATCAAAATTATTTTCTAATGCTTATTTAGCAATGCGAGTAACATTCTTTAATGAACTAGACTCATTTGCAATGTCAAAAGGTTTAAATACAAAAGAAATTATAAAAGCTGTAAGTCTAGATCCTAGGATAGGAGATTTTTACAATAATCCTTCCTTTGGATACGGAGGATACTGTTTACCAAAAGATACAAAACAATTATTAGCAAACTTCGATAAAGTTCCCCAAAAAATTATGGAGGCAATCATAGAGTCAAATTCAATGCGAAAAGATTTCATTGGTTTAGAAATTGCAAAATTAAATCCTAAAACAGTTGGTGTTTATAAACTCATTATGAAAGAGGGATCAGATAATATAAGAGAGTCAAGTATGCAAGGCATTATGAAAAGAGTTAAAGCAAAAGGTATTAAGGTGATAGTTTACGAACCTTTAATTAAAGAAAAACATTTTTTCAACTCAGAGGTTTATCAAGATTTAGAATTATTCAAAAAAGATGCTGATTTAATTCTCTGCAATAGAAGCCATTCAGAGCTATATGATGTACAAGACAAGATCTTTACGAGAGACTTGTTTAACCAAGATTAAGACAAAGACTATAATTTCTATAAATTTATTAAAAAAACATAGGAAATACATAGTATTTTTATATTTTAGTTTCACTCCAGATAGGTCTATACTGCGCGAACTTATATATATAAGGAGGAAACGATGACGATAATTAAAACATTATTTGCTTCTATGATACTAACATTAGGTTTGGCGACAGCAAACGCTGGAACACTAGATGTTGTTAAAGAAAGAGGCAACTTAATATGTGGTTCTAACACAGGACTTGCTGGTTTTGGAAATCCAAATGATGCAGGTGTATGGGAAGGAATTGACGTTGATGTATGCCGTGCAGTTGCTGCTGCGGTTTTCGGTGATGCTTCAAAAGTTGAATATGTACCACTAACTTCGAAAGTAAGATTTACTTCATTACAATCTGGTGAAGTTGATATGCTCTCTAGAAATACAACATGGACATTACAAAGAGATGTTGAATTAGGATTAGAATTTGTCGGCGTAAACTATTACGACGGACAAGGTTTCATGGTTAGAAAAGATCTTGGTGTATCAAGTGCTACTGAGCTTGATGGAGCATCAGTTTGTATTCAAGTTGGAACTACAACTGAAATGAACCTAGCTGACTATTTTAGTGCAAACGGAATGTCCTATGAGTCCATCCCAGTTGAAACTAATGCTGAAGCTGATGCTGCATATTTAGCAGGTAGATGTGATATTTACACAACTGATGCATCAGGTTTATACGCAAGTAGAGCAGGTTATCCAGATCCATCCGCACACATTGTCTTACCCGAGATTGTATCTAAAGAGCCTTTAGGTCCATCAGTAAGAGGAAATGATAGCGAGTGGGCTGATGTTGTTAGATGGTCTTTAAATGCAATGATTATTGCTGAGGAAAAAGGAATTACTTCAGGAAACGTTGACGACATGATTGCTAATTCCCCAGATCCAGAAACCCAAAGACTTCTTGGTGTGAAAGCTGGTTATGGTGCTTGGTTGGGCTTAAGTGATGATTGGGCAGCAAACATTATCAGACAAGTAGGTAACTACTCTGAGAGCTTTGAAAAGCACATCGGTGTTAATACTCCTATCAATATTGCAAGAGGATTAAACGCTCTTTATAAAGATGGCGGTATTCTATACGCACCTCCATTTAGATAAAAATCTCTTATGTGGGCTATTACATGAAAAATAGCCCACGTATTTAAAAAACTTAAGCTAAAATACCAATAGATATGGAACAAAATTTTATTAGAAAGCTTATTTTTGACGAAAAAACAAGGGCTTTACTCATACAGACTTTAGTTATTGGTATATTTGCAGTTTTAATTTACTTAGTAACAAAACAAACAGCATATAATTTAGAAAAAAGGGGCATTGGCACAGGTTTTGAATTTCTGAATATTGCTGCAGGATATGACATTAGTATTAGTCTCATACCCTACGATAGCAATGACACTCACTTAAGAGCTTACTTTGTTGGATTACTTAACACTCTAATGATAGCAGTTTGTGGTTGTTTCCTCGCAACCATAATGGGTTTTTTAGTTGGCATAATTAGGTTATCTAGTAATTGGCTATTTAGAAATATAGCTTATGTGTATGTAGAATTTACAAGAAATGTTCCTGTTCTTCTTCAGATAATTTTATACTACACAATTCTTTTACATCTTCCCAAGGTGAAACAGTCAATAATAATTTTTGATAGTTTTTACTTATCAAACAGAGGTCTTTTTTCACCAGCGCCTATTTTTAAAGATGGATTTTCAGTTGTAATTGGGAGCTTAATAGTAATGATTATTTTTACTTTTTTTTTAAAGAAATTCTTAAAAAAAAAACAAGAACTTACTGGTAAGCAGTATCCCATATTTTTAATTAATTCAGCTCTGATTATTTTTACTCCAATAATTTTTTATTATTTAATGGGAATGCCACTAGAATTTGATCATCCTGTAATGAAGGGTTTTAACTTTAAAGGAGGAATGGTTATAAGACCTGAATTTCTTGGAATGTTATTTGGATTATCTATTTACACAGCTGCATTTATATCTGAGACTGTCAGGTCAGGAATTATATCTGTCTCTAAGGGTCAAAGAGAAGCCGCGCAAGCAATAGGTCTTAAAGCTAATTTCATCATGCGATTAATTATCATTCCTCAAGCTTTAAGAGTGATAATTCCACCTCTTACCTCTCAATATCTAAATCTTACCAAAAATTCATCTTTAGGAATTGCCATTGGGTATGCAGATTTAGTTCATGGATTTGGAGGTATTTCCTTAAACCAAACTGGAAAAGCAATAGAAATAATGCTTATTGTTATGTCTACATATTTAACTATAAGTTTAACAATTTCTTTTTTTATGAATTTATATAATAAAGCAGTCCAATTTAAAGGAAACATATGACACCGAACACATCTCCATATCTAAGCCCTAACAAAATGTTAAATTGGTCTAAGAAAAATTTATTTTCGTCATGGGTAAATACCATTATGACAGTTATTGCCTTAATATTCCTATACGAAGTTGGGACTTTTTTCTTAAATTGGGCAATTTTTAAAGCTGACTTCATAAATAATTTTAGAGGAGAAACAATAACCGATAGAACTTTTTGCTCCAAAAATATTGAGGTTGGCCAACATGGAGCTTGTTGGGCAATTATATTCGTGAGGTTTCATCAGTTTATGTATGGTTTCTATCCAGTTGAAGAGGCTTGGAGAGTTAATTTAGTATATGCATTTCTCCCATTTGCATTAATTGGAGTTTTGTTTGATAAGTTACCTTTAAGAAGAGTTTTTCTTTATTTCACTTTTGCCTTTCCATTTATAGCTTATTTCATGCTTTATGGAGGCCCAGGCCTGAGTGTAGTTGCAACAAACAAGTGGGGAGGATTGCTAGTTACCCTATTTTTAGGAGTCACAGGGATAGCCTTGGCTTTTCCATTAAGTATTCTTTTAGCTCTAGGAAGAAGATCAAATATGCCTATTGTAAAATCTATTTGTGTCGTATTTATCGAATTTATAAGAGGCGTGCCTCTAATTACGCTTCTATTTACAGCTAATGTCATGTTACCATTATTTTTGCCAGAGGGTGTAAAGCCAGACAACCTTTTAAGAGCTTTAGTTGCTGTTACCCTTTTTCAATCTGCATATATGGCTGAAGCTATTAGGGGAGGGCTTCAAGCTATACCCAAAGGTCAGATTGAAGCTGCTCAATCTTTAGGTTTGAATTACTGGCAAACTACTCGCAAAATAATCTTACCCCAAGCGCTCAAAATAGCTATTCCTCCTATAGTAAACACATGTATTGGTCTGTTTAAGGACACCTCTTTGGTATTGATTATTGGTTTATTTGATTTATTAGGAATTGGTAGAGCTGCTCTATCTGATATTACTTGGACAAAACTTTATTACGAAGTTTATGTTTTTGTATCATTAATATTTTTTATATTTTGTTTCGGTATGTCTCGCTATAGTTTATATTTAGAAAAGAAATTAAAAACGGACAACAGTTAAAAAAATGGAACAAGTTATTCAATTAGAAAAAGTGAATAAATGGTTTGACGATTTTCACGTACTTAAAGATATTGATTTAACAGTCACTAAAGGCCAAAAAATTGTAGTTTGTGGACCTAGTGGATCAGGTAAATCCACTATGATCAGATGTATAAACAGATTAGAAGCTCATCAAAAAGGTCAAATAGTCGTTCATGGAACTGAATTAACCAATGACTTAAAAAATATTGATATGATAAGAAAAAATGTTGGAATGGTCTTTCAACAATTTAATCTGTTTCCCCACTTATCAGTTATTGATAACATTACACTTGCTCCAATCTGGGTAAAAAAACTACCAAAAAAAGAGGCTGAGAATATAGCCATGACATATCTTGAAAAGGTAAAAATCCCTGAACAAGCTCAAAAATATCCCGGGCAGTTGTCTGGAGGTCAACAGCAACGTGTTGCTATTGCGAGATCATTAGCTATGAACCCTGACATTATGTTGTTCGATGAACCAACATCAGCTCTAGATCCAGAGATGATCAAAGAGGTGTTGGATGTGATGATACAATTAGCGGAAGAGGGTATGACTATGTTAGTTGTCACGCATGAGATGGGATTTGCAAAAACTGTAGCTGATCAAATGATATTTATGGACGAGGGAAGAATTGTTGAACAAGCAACCCCAGATGAATTTTTCAATAATCCTAAAAGTGATCGAACCAAACTTTTCTTAAGTCAAATTCTTAATCATTAAAGTAATCTAAGA
>LULK01000293.1_pt1 | contig 18787 bp, 18 predicted proteins | sample 728181 | NCBI WGS metagenome assembly LULK01 (sample SAMN03860291, study PRJNA289734) | marine metagenome | biome: seawater column; feature: ocean; material: water; isolation source: Red Sea water column Station 169 - depth 10m | place: Saudi Arabia: Red Sea | collected 2011-10-15 | depth 10 m | reverse complement strand
TAAAAAACTCATCTTGGAAGGGCCAAAGTATCTTGAGCCTCTTATTGATGGAGAATCAATTAAATTACTCTCAGTTTTTGCTAATGATCCAGAAAAACTGCTCCAAGTTGCTTTCTCTTCAATTAATTTCTTTACAGTTTCCTTTGAAAGGCAAGTGAAATTACCAAATTTTATAAATTTTCCTGTAAATGTATAAGTAATTATTTTGTGCAAAAAATAACAGATTTTAAAAATTAATCCCTCTGATCTTTTAACTCTTTCTCCAACAATGCTTTTATTAGGATTATGCTTAATCTTTTCTACAAAGTTTTTTATCTCTTCAGGTCTATCTTCTCCATCACCATCCATAGGTAATATATAATCAAAATCCTCGTTTTCTGAAATATATTTTAAACCAGTGGCAATGCATCTTGCATGACCCCTATTATTTCTCATATTTATTAATTTTAGAGATTTTATATTTATTAATTTTTTATTTTCTATTTTTTTTTCTTCTGTTGATGCATCATTAATTACAACTACTGAAAATCTAGCATTCAAATTAGAAACACTGCTATCAATTTCCTGAATTAATTTTGATGTAGATCTAAAGTCATTAAAGACTGGAATTAATATTATAATATTCATTAACTTACTGAACCAATTAATCTAAACAAAGAGGCAAAAAAACCATATCCTGAAAGTTCTATTAAAGCAATTATCCCAATAATGAACAAAAGTTTTTTATTTTTTTGGTTTAATTGAAATTTCATTTGTATTCTATACACTTCATGTCTTTATCGCACATGTAAACATCCTTTGAACTATAAATCCACTTTGGTCTTTCTGGAAGGTGATAAGATATATTTCCTCCGATCCACTCATTACCCTTAACATATTCCATTTTTCCAAGGTCATTTGCCTCTGTTTCATAAAAATTTTTAGCATGTTTTGCTAAATTTTTTCCATTAAAATCAGTTCTTTTGTCAGTTTTTGAAATAGAAACATATGCATATAATATTGGTGAAATTAAAAATATGACTAAAAAGAGGAAAGTAAAAGTTTTTATTTTTTCAAAATTAATTTCAGATCTAAAAATATAAATAAATAACAAGCCAAAACTTACATAAAATGGAGTCATCCACATAGTTCTTATTTTAATACCCACAGTAAAAGATGTTAAAAAAATAAATAAAAGAGGGATTAAGTTTATTGATAACAAAAATAATAGTTTATCGTCATTCAAATTAATATTTATTCTAAATTTTTTTATTAATACTAAAATCATAAGAAAGAATGGTATCAATATTCCAATTTGTTTTAGTAAAAATATTAACGGATGCTTAAAATGACCCAAAATGCTTACCTGTTCTGATCCAGTTCTCATTAATCCATATGTAATAGTTACATACTCATTCTCAGATAGCCAAATAATATGAGGAGATAAAATTAAAAAAAAAGGAATTAAGGATACCAAACATTTTAAATTTATATAAGACATACGTTCACATTAAATTCAGGTGTGGTGAAGTTATAAAAGTATATTCCTTCTAATAACAATACAGATAGGAAACAATAAATTTTATTTTCAAAAAAATCCTCTGCTAACGTAAAAATAACAAAGAATGAAACTACAATACAAATTTGACTTAATAGATAATACGCCCAATCTTGTGGTCCAAAAATAAAATAAATTATTTCTGGTAAAAAAGCACTCATTGGAGGATGTTTATTAAATCCCCAATCAAGGTTACTTCCCCACGCTAAAGCTTCGATTGTATCTAATGGCAAATTGTAATTTGTAAAAGTTGGAATCAATGTCCAGATCATCAGGTGTGAGGTAATAAAAATATAAAATATATTGTTTATATTCTTTTTATAAATGGCCATTTTTATTAATTTATACAATTAATGCATTCTTGACACTCAATAAATGATGAATATATTCACCAAATTTATAAAATTGATCATGGTTAAAATCTCTAAGAAATATATTCCAAAAGAAACTGAAAAATATATGTGTGCGAAACATCTTGCATATTTTAAACAGAAATTAATGGACTGGAAAAAAGACCTTAAAAGAACAAATAATGAGGCAATATTTAATGAACCAATTGGTCTTAAAAGATTAATGGCAAGGCCAGTTGCAACTTTATGCATATCAGCTCAAGAGAAACACGAAAAAGAAGAAAAAGTTTACGCTGATATTTAAGGATAGTCTATTTCAGCATCTTTATTTAACGCTTTAAATCCTTTGATAACTGCTGGACGTTTTGCAATATCAATAAACCATCTAGATAATCCCTTAAATTTTTCTAATCCAATATCATGCCTTTTGTGACGTGCTATCCAAGACCATGTTGCAATATCAGCAATAGAATACACTTTTCCAGCTAAATAGTTACTTTTTGATAGTCTTGCCTCTAAATCTTCGTATAACTTTCTAGTTATTTTAAAATATCTTTCCTCTCCCCAATCACTTTTTCCTTGGTGATAATAATGAAACTGATGATGTTGACCTATCATTGGACCAATCAAACCCATTTGGGCCATTAACCACTGATTTATCTCTAATCTATTATTTTCTGGATAAAACATTTTACTTTTTTCACCCAAATACATCAATATTGCTCCTGACTCGAATATTGACTTTTTATTTTCGTGATCAGTAATTACTGGTATCTTATTAAAAGGACTAATTTTTTTAAATTCAGGTTTATGTTGTTCACCTTCATTTAGGTTTACTTTTGTAATTTTGTAGTCAAAGCTTATCTCTTCTAACATTATGCTAATTTTCCAACCATTAGGAGTATCGGCTGTAAATAGCTCGATCATTATTTCACACCTAATCTGTCTTTTATAGTGTTAGATGCAGTAGTAAATTCAAACCTATATTTTTCATTAGGTCTCGCATATTTAAAACATCCTCTGGCAGCTAAAGCTCCCTCATGAAAACCAGATAATATTAATTTTAGTTTTCCTGGATAATTACAAATGTCGCCAATAGCAAAAATACCCTTTTTATTAGTTTCAAAATTTTCTGTATTAACTGGTATTGTTTTTTTATCTAAATTTAGTCCCCATTCCGCAATTGGGCCAAGTTGCATTATTAAACCAAAAAAGCCTAAAACATAGTCAGCCTTTAGAGTTTTGCTTTCACCTTCTTCGCTTTTAATCTCAACTTCCTCTAAAGAGCCATTGCCTTTCACATCTTTAATTGAGTACTTTGTAAATAAATTAATTTTATTTTTTTCACTAAGTTCTTTTATTTTTTGAACGCTTGCAGGTGCTCCTCTAAACTCATCTCTTCTATGTATAAGAGAAACTTTTGAAGTACTTGAAAGTTCAATTGCCCAGTCAAGCGCGCTATCTCCACCTCCAAAAATGACTACTGATTTATCCTTAAAAATACTTTTGTCTTTGATTGAGTATAAAACTGTTTTACCATCAAACTTTTCTGCACTCTTTGTTGGAAATTTTCGTGGTTCAAAAGATCCCACTCCCCCAGCAATTACTACATTTGGTGTGTTAAACTCTTTGCCATTAGTTGTTTTTACTATCCAGCTTTCATTTTCTTGTCTTAGTTCTTGAACTCTATCATTTAAATGAAAGTTAAAGTTAAAAGGTTTTATTTGTTTAATTAAATTGTTAGTAAGCTCTTCTCCAGTGCATTCAGGAACCGCGGGAATATCATAAATTGGTTTATCTGGATAGAGTTCAATACATTGGCCACCGATTTTATCTAAGTTATCAACTATTTCACATTTCAAACCAATGATACCTAATTGATGCGCACAAAATAATCCTGTTGGGCCTGCACCAATTACCACAACATCAGTTTTAATCATTAAACCTGTTTCTCCGGCATGTATACACTTAGACCATCTAGGTCATCAGAGACCATAATTTGACAACTAAGCCTACTGCTTGAATTTGGTTCATAGGCTTGATCAAGCATATCATCCTCACCCATTTCTTTTTTTGGAAGTTTGTCATACCAATCTTCTTTGACATAAACATGGCATGTAGCACAAGACATGCTGCCACCACAATCTGCATCAATTCCTGGGATATCGTTTTGAACAGCACCTTCCATAACAGTCAGACCATTTTGGACTTCGACTATATGTTCTTTGCCGTTATGCTCGATGTATTTGATTTTTGCCATTCAGTTTATATAAGCACAAAAAAAAATAGGGCAAGTAATTAAACTTGCCCTATTTTATATCGTAACTAACTGTTACTATGCTCTTCTTGTAGAGTTAGAAACTGCACAAGACCAGATAATTAAACCAAATGCGATTTTATTAACAAAGTCTGCTAAGTTATAGATAACGTTTAATGCGTTAGCATCAATTCCACCTGTTAGGTAACCAAAAATGTAACCTAATGGGTAAATTGCCCAACCTACAGTAACAATCATTCTTAAAGCTCCAAATGCAGTTACTAAAGCTTTGTTTCCAGATTTAGCAGCAACTTTTCCTGCTTCTCCTGAAAAGATTTCATAAAGAATGTAAATCCATCCAGCCATACCGATTATGAAACCTAGTGTAGCGTTAATGAATCCAGCTTCTCCAAGATATCCACCTATTAACATAACTAGTGAACCAATTAAGATTCTCCAGAATATGTTTGTGTCAACTTTTCTTACTGCTGAAAGAATTAAGTAAAATTCTACTAGCTGTAGCGGTACAGTAATTAACCAGTCAATGTATCTGTAAACAGTTGGAGTATCACCTGTTTCAACCCATACTGCTCTCATATACATATAGTGAATAAATGCTATACCAGTTACTAATCCAGCTACGTTTACTGATTTTCTCCATTGAGAACCGACATTAGCCTGTTCCATAAAGAAAAACGCTGTAGCTGCTAACATACCCATTGAAATTAACCAAAACGAAATACCTACGAAATCGTCTGTAGCTAAAAAGGCTGTTGCCGCGTTAGCCGCCGTAGTTGCTCCAAAAAGCACTGCCGCTAAAGCTAACATTTTCATTGTCTTCATAAAAAACTCCCTCATAGTTAGTTTTTTTATTAGTTTAAATTTAAACTACAGACTAATCTAATGATTAGCCTAAAGTTAGGGTTAGATAGCAAAAAAAATTAGTTTATTGAAGAGTTTTTGACCGCTAAAAAGTATTGATTTTACTTACTTTGTAAAATTAAATACAACCTGTTACATAAAATCAATATAAAAAGTGAGTCAAAAAACAAATCACCATGTCTGACAAATTTAACAAAATCTACCAAGAATCTATCCAAAATCCTGAGAAGTTTTGGCAAAATGTTTCGGAAGATATCTTTTGGTTCAAGAAGCCTACAAAGATTTTGAATAAATCTAAACCTCCATTTTATAAATGGTTCGAAGATGGGGTAACGAACACCTGTTATAATGCAATTGATACTCATATTGATCAAGGTAAAGGTGATAAAATAGCCTTAATATACGACAGTCCTATCACAAACAAAAAAGCAAAATTCACTTACAAAGAATTAAGAGAAAAAATTTCAAAGTTTGCTGGTGCATTAGATAATCAAGGGATCAAAAAAGGCGACAGAGTAATTATCTACATGCCGATGATACCAGAAGCTGTTATAGCAATGCTTGCATGTGGAAGAATTGGAGCAATACACTCAGTTGTCTTTGGTGGATTTGCATCAAATGAGTTGGCCAGTAGGATTGATGATAGCAAAGCAAAGATTTTGATTACTGCCTCTTGTGGATTTGAGCCAGGCAGAACGGTTGAGTATAGACCTTTAGTTGACGGAGCTCTTAAACTTGCAAAACATAAAGTTGAAAAAGTAATTTTCTTTCAAAGGGAGGGTAATGAGGTGAAACTTAATTCTCCAATTGAGATTAGTTGGGAAGAGTCTCTTATTAATGCAAAAGACAAAGACTGTGTTGAAATAGGAGCAAATGAATTTGCATACATTCTATATACATCAGGAACTACAGGAATTCCAAAAGGTATAGTGAGAGATGTTGGTGGTCACATTGTTGCTCTAAAATGGACAATGAAAAATATTTATAACATCAATGAAAATGATGTTTGGTGGTCTGCAAGTGATATTGGATGGATAGTAGGACACTCTTATATTGTTTATGCTCCTTTGTTTAAAGGATGCACAACTGTTTTGTTTGAAGGTAAACCAGTTGGAACTCCTGATGCAGGTGTTTTTTGGAGAATAATTTCTGAATACAAAATAAAATCATTATTCACTGCACCTACAGCTTTTAGAGCTATTAAAAAAGAAGATCCAGATGGAAAATTTTTTTCTAAATATGACTTAAGTTCGTTTGAATCACTATTCCTAGCAGGAGAAAGGGCTGACCCTGATACATTAAAGTGGGCAGAAAATCTTTTAAATGTTCCTGTGATTGATCATTGGTGGCAAACCGAGACTAGTTGGGCAATTAGTTCAAATTGCACTGGGATAGAAATGCAAAAAACTAAATATGGTTCAGCATGTAAAGCAGTCCCTGGATATGATGTTAAAATAATTAAACCAGATCATTCAATTGCTAATCCAAATGAAATGGGAGATATAGTTGTTAAATTACCATTGCCACCTGGAACATTTCCTACTCTTTGGAATGCAGATAAAAGATATAAAGAAAATTACATGTCTAATTATAAAGGTTATTATCAAACATATGATGCAGGCCACATTGATGAAGATGGTTACATTTGGATTATGTCTAGAACAGATGACATCATTAATGTTGCTGGACATAGATTATCTACTGGGGCAATAGAAGAGGTTTTATCTGAACATCAATCGGTTGCAGAGTGTGCCGTTCTTGGAATTGCAGATAAATTAAAAGGACAGTTACCAATAGGTCTAGTTGTTCTAAAAACTGGAGTCGAAAAGGATAATGATACTGTCTCAAAGGAATGTATTAAAATGGTTAGAGATAAAATTGGACCAGTAGCAGCTTTTAAAGTTGTCATCGTAATAAAAAGATTACCCAAAACAAGATCTGGTAAAATTTTAAGGGGAACTATTAGAAAAATAGCTGATGGGGAAGATTACAAAATGCCAGCGACAATTGATGATCCAGCAATTCTAGGTGAGATTACTCAAAGTTTAATTGATAATAAAATTCTTACTAAATAAAATTAACTAATCCTCAAATCTAATTGGTTTTCCAGTTGGTTCTCCAATGATCTCACCATCTTTCATTTTAATCTCTCCGTTTATAATTGTATAAACTGGGGTTCCCTTAAACTTATATCCATTAAAAGGCGACCAACCACACTTACTTTCAATTTTATCATTTTTAATCTCAATAATTTTGTTCATATCCACAATTGTAAAGTCTGCATCATACTCTTCCTTTATGAAACCTTTTCCTATAATTCCAAAAATTTTTGCAGGGTTCTCGCAAACAAGATTCATTAATTGTTCAAGCGATAATTTACCATCATTTACATGATTAAGCATTACAGGCATTAAAGTTTGAACTCCTGGCATTCCAGACGGCGTATCAGGATACTCTTTGTCTTTATTTTCTTTTAGATGTGGAGCATGATCAGAGCCAATTGTATCATTATAATTATTTCTTACTGCATACCATAAACGATCATAATGACTTTTATCTCTTAAGGGCGGATTCATTTGAGCATAAGTTCCAAGTTTATCATAGCAGTCAGGTGCATATATGGTTAAATGTTGTGGAGTAATCTCAAAAGTAATATTGCCTTTATTCTGAGATAAAAAATCTATTTCTTGTTTAGTAGTAATATGTAGGATGTGAGCTTTTTTACCTAATCTTTTTGCAATTTTAACAATTTTTCTTGTCGATGAAATTGCACATTCTTCATCCCTCCATATAGGATGAGAATGAACGTTGCCTTTTTCTCTTAATTTTTTTCTTAAATTTAAAATATCTTCATCCTCTGAATGGACTGCAACAATTTTTGACGTACTTTCAAATACTTTTTCTATATCTTCTTCTTTATGAACTAAAAGAGTACCTGTTGAAGAACCTGCAAATAACTTAACTCCACAACACCCTTCTAAACCTTTAAGACTGGCTAATTCACTTTGATTGGTAGGAGTGGCACCAAAGTAAAATGCATGATTACAATACATTCGATTTTTTGCTAGATCTATTTTTCTTTGAAATTCTTTCTGATTTGTAGTTGCTGGATTAGTGTTTGGCATTTCAAAAACTGAAGTGATACCACCAACTATTGCTGCTCTACTGCCTGTGTGTAAATCCTCAGTATCTGTTGAACCTGGTTCTCTAAAATGTGTTTGAGTATCTATACAACCAGGTAGAACTATAAGTCCATTCGCATCTATTGTTTTACTAGCTTTTTCCTCTAGTTTTCCAATTTTTGCAATCTTGCTATTTTGAATGCCTATATCAACATCTTTTAGATCTTTATCGATATAGCACTTTCCATTTTTAATAATAAGATCTAACATTATTAGAAAAAGTACTTATATCATTCGTTATAATATTACAATATGAATAGAAAAGTTTACATATTAGAAGATAGAGGTCTTCTCTATATAAATGGAGACGAAGCAAAAGAATTTTTACAAAATATAGTTACAAACAATATTGAAAACGTGTCAGAAGATAGAACCTGTTTTTCTGTTCTTCTAACTCCGCAAGGAAAATATCTTTACGATTTTATAATTATTAAACATAAATCAGGCTTTCTTTTAGATTGTGAAAAAAAGATTATTGATGATTTATATAAAAAATTAAATCTTTACAAACTAAGGTCAAAGGTAGAAATACTAAATCTTAGTAATGAGTTTGTTGTGGCAAGCTTAGGTAAAGAAAAATTTTTAGAAATAGAAAATTCTAAAGATAAAGAAGGTTCAACAATCAAATTTAGAGAAGATCCTATTTTTTTGGATCCAAGATCTAAAGAATTAGGAGCTAGAATTATAATTAATTTAGAAAAATTATATCTATCTTTGAAAAAATTAGGATTGGAAGTTTCAGAAGTTGATGAATACTATAATCATAGCCATCTTTTAGGGGTTCCCCAAATTGATACAAAATATTTACAAGACAAAATTTTTGGAATTGAGTGTAACTTTGAAGAATTGAATGGGATTGATTTTAAAAAAGGATGTTATGTTGGACAAGAGAATACGGCAAGAATTAAACTTAAAGATAAACTTAACAAAAGATTGTTCGCAATCAAAGTTTTGGAAGGCCAAATCAATAGTGAAGAAATAACTTTTAAAAATAAAAATATTGGAAAGTTGTTAATAAATAATAAATATCCATTTGCTTTGCTTAAACTAGAAAATAAAAAATTTGATTTTGATATTGATCTAAAATGTGGAGATGCAAAAATTAGAGCACTTAAACCATACTGGTTTTAAATTATTTTATAAATTTTGATAAATCGGGTTTAAAATAATCAGGTCCTTTCATAACTTTTCCAAATTCATTAAATATAGGTTTTCCATCTTTTCCTAATTTACTCATGTTAGATTTTTGAACTTCATCAAAACATTTATCTAAATCAATACCGAAGGCATGTCCTGCACCATAAGTGACATATAATATATCTGTTAAAGCATCAGCAACTTCAGTCAAATTTTTTTCTGATATGGCTTGTTTTAGCTCTTCAAGCTCTTCATTAATTAGTGATATTCTTAAAGAATTTATTTTTTCTGTACTTAAACTTGATGAAACTTTTACATCTTGATTAAAAGTTTTCATAAACAATCCAACCTTTTCAAAATTTGTCATTTTACTCCTATATGCTTTTAATATTTTTTATTGTATAAATGTTAAATATACTCTCAAAATTATATTATGAAATTCAGAAAAGAATACGACAGCATTGGATCTATTAGGGTACCTGTGGATAAATATTGGGGAGCTTCTACTCAAAGATCAAAAAAATACTTTGATATCGGAGATGTCTTGGTTAGGCCGAAACTAATAAAATCTATTGCCATAATAAAAAAGGCAGCAGCTATAACAAACTATAAAAACAAAGATATTAATTCTAAAATTTATAAATCAATTATTAGAGCTTCAAGTGAAGTAATTAATGGAAAATTAGATAGTCACTTTCCACTTAAAGTTTGGCAAACTGGTTCTGGCACTCAAACAAATATGAATGTAAATGAAGTTATATCTAATAGGGCTATTGAAATGTTAAAAGGAAAAAAAGGAACAAAAAAACCTGTGCACCCAAACGATCATGTAAATAAATCACAATCTACTAATGATGTATTTCCAACTGCTATGCATATTGCTATAGCAATGGAAACTAGAGAAAAACTTTTACCAAGTTTAATTCTTTTAAATAAAGAATTAAAAAAAAAAGTAAGAGAATTTAATAAAATAGTTAAAATTGGAAGAACACACCTTCAAGATGCAACGCCTTTATCATTGGGTCAGGAATTTTCGGGTTACCAGTCACAATTACAAGATTGTATCAAAAGAATAGAAGTATCACTTAATGAAATTTATTACCTCGCTCAAGGTGGTACTGCTGTTGGTACTGGAATAAATACAAAAAAAAATTTTGATAAGAAAATAGTTAATGAAATAAAAAAAATCACTAAATTACCATTTAAACCAGCTAGAAATAAGTTTGCTGCCTTAGCTGCACATGATGCGATTGTAAATTATTCAGGTACTCTTAATACTACTGCGGTATGTTTAATGAAGATTGCAAACGATATAAGATTTTTAGGTTCAGGTCCAAGAGCAGGATATGGAGAATTAATACTTCCAGAAAATGAACCAGGATCATCAATAATGCCTGGCAAAGTAAATCCAACTCAATGTGAAGCTGTAACAATGGTATGTGTAAAGGTAATTGGAAATCATAATGGAATTACTATGGCTGGATCACATGGGCATTTTGAGCTTAATGTTTTCAAACCTTTAATAATTCATAATGTTCTTCAATCAATTCAGATATTATCAGATAGTACAAGAAGTTTTGCAAAATATTGCATATCTGGTCTGAAGGCAGACAAAAATAGAATTAAACATTTAGTTGATAATTCCTTGATGTTAGTAACCGCTCTTTCCCCAAAAATTGGTTATGACAATGCTGCAAAAATTGCAAAAAATGCATTAAAAAATAAAACTACTCTTAAATTTGAGGCATTGAAATCGGGCTTAATAAATGAGAAGGAATACAATAAAATTGTTGACCCCAATAAAATGATTAAACCAGACTAACTATTAATTATATTTTTAACTAATGATTTAAGCTCTTGAGAATTTCTAATGTCATATCTAGTCTTATCATTTTTTTTATCTTTATATGCTATTTGATTAATTTTTATATCAAAAATTGATATTATTCCTGTACTAATATTTTTCTCAATTTTAAAATAAATATTATTTATATCCTTCGCTTTGTCTAACTTAACTTGAAATTTTTTAGCAAACTCTTTTTTATTTTTTATTTGTAAAGAATTTGATGAATGAAATATTATATCACCACTTTCCTCTTTATATTTTATATCAGCTTTTATTTGGCCAATTTCACCAATATTGAATAAAACTTCACTTAAATTAATAGTTTTTTGATTTATATTAAAACTTATTTTACCGCTTCTTATAAGTTCGTGCTCGACATTATTTAAAATTAATTTGATATCACCATTTACATTACCTAATAAATCAGGTTTTAAGTTTAATATAGCGAACATTAATTCATTTACCAAAAAATTTAGATTTTGCTTATTCAAAGTAATATTTGAATTGATATAAAAAGGTGATAACTCAATTGTCGAATTAATTTTTATATCATTATTATTTTTTGGAGATTTTAGTAAAATAATATCATTTTTAAATCGGTATTGTATTTCAATATTCTGGTTTAGAAAGTTGAATAAAGTTGTGCCTTCAAAACTAGAATTATTGTCATAGTTTAATTCATTTTTTATCAAAATATTTGGTTTTTTAAAATCTATTTCTATTTGTGAATTCATTTGAGAATTGTATTTTTTTTTCCAAAATGATTTAAAATTTAAATCGAATATATTACCTTTGATATTTAACTTTTTGAAGTCATCTTTTCGAGATGTAGTAAAATTAATTTTTTCTATTGGGGATATAATTAAAGTCTCATCGTTTTCATCTATTACAAATACTTTACTTTTTTTAATATTAAATGTTTTGCTTTCACTTTTATGAAAATATTTTCTTAAAATATCAAATTCTTTTTTTTTTAATAAAAAGTTTGTGTTTATTATTTCAAATTTTTCAAAATTAATTCTAGATTTTGGATATAAACTATTAGAGTTCATAAAAAGCCTCAGGTTTTTTATATCAAATGAAATACTTTCATTATTATTTTCATGTATTGATAATGATGAATCGCTGAATAATAAATGAGGCTTTGGAAGCAATTGATACTTTATGTCACCATTTATATTTAAGTTAATATTAAAATCAGAATAAAACTTACTTTCAATGATATTTTCTATACTTTTATAATTAAATAAAACTGGTATTGATAAATAAATGCCAAATAAAAAACACAATGCAACTAATAAAAAAATGAATTTAGTAAATACTGTTACTTTCAATTTTTTTATCATTAATCCAATATCGCTTAAAATGAGAAAAAATAAACGATGAATTTGGATTATTTAACAAATCTTAATGAAAGTCAGGAGGAAGCAGTTCTACATCTAAACGGACCTCTTTTGATTGTTGCAGGAGCAGGTTCAGGAAAAACCAGAGTTCTTACAGCTAGAATTGCGCATATTGTTAAACAGCATAAGGCATTCCCCAATCAAATCTTAGCAGTAACATTTACGAATAAAGCTGCAAAAGAAATGCAATTGAGGGTCTCTAGATTCCTAAGAAAAGAGGCAACAGGCCTTCCATGGTTAGGCACTTTTCACTCAATAAGTGCGAAAATATTAAGAAAACACGCAGAAGCAGCTGGATTAAAATCTAATTTTTCCATTATTGATCAAGATGATCAGGTAAGATTAATAAAAAATATTTGTAAATCTGAGAACATAGATACAAAAAAGATATCTCCAAAATATATTTTGGCGATAATTGATAAATGGAAGAATAAAGGCTTTTACCCTGAAGAAGTTGTGCTCAAGCGTAAGGACATATTAGAAAAAAGCTTCCTAGGAATCTATAAAATATATCAGCAAAAATTAATAGATCTTAACGCTGCAGATTTTAGTGACTTAATTCTTCATACAGTAAAAATTTTTGAAAAACATAGCGATATATCGAAAATGTATTCTAAAAAATTTAAATATATTTTAGTTGATGAATATCAGGACACAAACTTTATTCAAAGTGAATGGCTTAAGTATTTAGCAGAACATAACCAAAATATTTGCTGCGTTGGAGATGATGACCAATCAATTTATAGTTGGAGAGGAGCAGAAATTAAAAATTTTCTACAATTTGAAAATGTCTATGAAAATACAAAAATAATAAGGTTAGAAAAAAATTATAGATCAACTCAAAATATTTTAAATGTAGCATCAAATATTATTGAGAATAACCAAAATAGAGTTGGAAAAAAACTTTTTACAGATCAAGAAGACGGTGAACTAGTGACTTTAAATTGTTTTAGAAATGTAAAAGATGAGGCAACTGAAATAGGTTCTAATATTGAAGATTTTAAAAATAAATTTTCATTAAATGAAGTTGCAATTCTAGTTAGAGCTATTTTTCAAACTAGAGAATTTGAAGAAAGGTTTTTAAAAATTGGTATTCCATATAGAATTATTGGTGGTATTAAATTTTATGAAAGAGCTGAAGTTAAGGATTGCGTTGCATACCTTAAAACGATTTTTCAACCTCAGGACGACTTAGCCTTTGAGAGAATATTAAATGTACCAAAAAGATCTATTGGGGATACAACAGTAAAAGCTATAAATGATTTTGCTAAATTAAATAAATGCTCTTTAGAAATTGCTTCAAAACACTTAATTGAACAGAACAAAATAAAACCTAAAACAAAATTGGGTTTGAATTCTCTTTTAAATCTTTTGGCTAAATGGAGAAATGATTTAAATAAGAAAATGAACCATAACAAGTTACTGCAAACAATTCTTGATGAGTCTGGATACAGTGAAATGCTTAAAAACAAGAAAGACTTGGAAAATGAAAATAGATTAGAGAATATAAAAGAACTTCTAAATGCGATGAAAGAATTTGATAATCTAGAGAGTTTTTTAGAACATGTTGCTCTTGCAACATCATTAGACCAGGACTGGCAAAGTGAAAAAGTCAATTTAATGACAATACATGCGTCTAAAGGACTAGAATTTGATGTTGTGTTCTTGCCTGGATGGGAGGAAGGTTTATTTCCACATCAAAAAAGTATAGAGGAAAAAGGTGAAAGTGGGCTAGAGGAGGAAAGAAGATTAGCCTACGTTGCAATTACTAGAGCAAAAAAGCTTGCAAAAATATCGTTTTCAATGAATAGATTTTATCAAGGAGATTGGATTGACAGCATGGCATCAAGGTTTGTGGATGAACTACCTGATGAATATATTAAAAAAAATAATAATTTTATTGATGAAAAAGAGGAAGATTTTGAATTCAACCAAGATATAAATTTTGATAGTGATACTGAAATCAGAAGCCCTGGGTGGATACGTTACCAAAAGAAATTAAAATGAGTGTCGTAATAAATAAGATAATTTTATCAAATGATTTAGATGCTTATATTTTGCCAAAAAATGATAATTATTTCACTGAGTATTCTAAAATAAATAATCTTAAATCAATTACAAATTTTTCTGGCTCTGCAGGATTTGCTATTTTCCTAAAAAATAAAAAATTTTTATTTGTTGACGGAAGATATACTATTCAAGCTGAAAAAGAGGTTGGAAAAAATTTTGAAATTTGTGAAATTCCTTATATTTGGCCTAAGGACATTCTAAAGAAAGAAATAAAAATTGGTTTTGATCCAGATCTTTTTACTTGGGAGACACTAAATAAATACTTTGGAGATAATTTTAACTTATTACCCTTAAAATTTAAATTTGAAAATAAAAGTAATACAAACAATAGTTATCCTTTCTTCAATCTTGGAACATCTGTTGCAGGGGAAAGTATTAATTCTAAAATAAGTCGATTAATAAAAATAATGAAAAAAAAGAAAGTTGATTATAACTTTATAAGCTCAGGTGAAAATATTTGCTGGCTTTTAAATATTAGAGGAAAAGATCTCCCAAATTCTCCAGTTGCAAATTGTAAAATGGTGCTAACAAAAGAAAAAAAAATTTATTTTTTTTCTAATAAAGACAAGATAAAAAAAATAAAGTTGAGTCATAAAAAATATAAAATAAATTTTTTAAAGGAAGATGATTTTTTTAAATGCTTAATTAATTTGAAAATCGGAAATTTTTGTATTGATAGTAAAACCTGCTCGGTTTCTGATGAAAGTTTAATTAATTACAAATTTAAAATAATTGATAGAGAGGATTCTATTTATATTATGAAATCTTTAAAAAATAAAACCGAGATTAAAAATATGATTAATGCACACATAGAAGATGGTGTTGCTTTAACAAAATTTTTATATTGGATAAAAAATCTTAAAACAAATAACCTTACAGAGATAAAAATTGAGAAAAAATTAGAGAGTTTTAGAAGAAGTAATAAAAACTATTTATACCCAAGCTTTGATACAATTGCTGGATCTGGACCAAATGGAGCGGTAATACATTATAGATCTGATAAATTTTCTAATAGAGAATTAAAAAAAGATGATTTGCTATTACTTGACTCTGGTGGTCAGTATAAATGGGGAACTACAGATGTAACTAGGACAGTATGTTTTTCTAATGTCTCAAATACAGTGAAGAATATTTTCACTAGAGTTTTAAAGGGACACATTGGTGTAGTCTTGTCTAATATAAAAAAAGAGAGAAATGGTCATAATATTGATAAAATTGCCAGAAAGAGCCTCAATTCAGTAGGCCTTGATTATGGTCACGGTACTGGTCATGGAGTTGGAGCATTCCTTAATGTGCATGAAGGGCCACAGGGAATATCGAAAAACAACTACATAAAACTAAAAGAGGGAATGATTGTAAGCAATGAACCTGGTTTTTACAAAAAAAATGAATTTGGAATAAGGATCGAAAATTTAATTTTTATTAAAAATATAAAATCTAAACTTGTATTCGAAAATTTAACAATGGCACCAATCGATAATGACTTAATTAATTTTAAAATGCTTAACAAAAAAGAGAAGGATTATTTATTCAAATACCACTTTGATGTATACAATAAAATTTCTCCATTTTTAAACATTAAAGAAAGAAAATGGTTAGCAAAATTAATCAAGTAATTTAAGAAACTCTTTTTGTGATAAAATTTTTATTCCAAGCTCTTTAGCTTCCATAACTTTTCGATTAGTTGGTTTCTCACCAATTATTAAATATTTTAATTTTTTATTCACTGAACTTACAACTGATCCCGAATTATTTTCAATTAAAGACTTTGCTTCAGCTCTACTCATATTTGATAATTTTCCAGTAAACATAAACGTATAATTTAACAACTTTCCATCTTTATTTATTTTTACATCAGAAATATTTAATATTTGGGATAACTTTTCAACTACACTATAATTTGATCTATTATTAAAAAATTTTTTTAAAGAATTAATTTGAGTATCTCCAATTCCATCTATATTTGAAAATTCATTTAATTTTTTTTTATTAACATAATTCAAAAAATTTTGAATAGACTTTGTATATTCAGCTAAAAGTTTAGAATTTTCAGTACCAATATGTCTAATCCCTATTGCATATAAAAATCTATCTAAAGAAACTTTTTTTGATTGATCAATAGAATACTTTAAATTTGAAACTGAAAGTTTTCCCCAGCCCTCTAGTTTAGAAATTTTATTATAGTCTAATTTATATATATCTTGTGGAAATCTTAGTAAATTAAGTTCCCAAAAGTTTTCTATAACTTTTTTGCCCAGGCCATCTATATTTAATGCATCTTTGGATATAAAGTGTTTTATTTTTTCAATAGCTATTTTTTCACAATCAAACCCTTCGTTAATGCATCTTCTCACGGCATCATATTTTTTCGTAACATTGTTAAACTCTTTTATCGTTTCTGAACCGCAAGATGGACAAATATGTGGAAAGTTAAATTTTTTTGAATTCTTAATTCTTTTTTTTAAATCTACTTCTATTACATGTGGTATCACATCCCCTGCTCTCTCTATCTTAACTGTATCACCAATTCTTATATCCTTTCTGAGAATCTCATCCTCATTGTGTAGTGTTGCATTTGACACAACTACGCCTCCAATATTAATTGGTTTTATTCTTGCAACCGGTGTTAAAGCACCGGTTCTGCCGACTTGGATATTGATGTCAGAAATTTGAGAATACGCACAGTCTGCTGAGAATTTATGAGCTATGGCCCATCTGGGAGAATTCGCTGTGAAACCCAACCTTTGTTGAAGTTCAAGATTGTTAACTTTGTAAACAAGTCCATCAACATCATATTCTAAATCAAAACGATCTTTTTCAAATTTCTCATGAAAACTTTCTAATTCCTTAATATTTTTTAGTACTTTGTTATGTTCATTTGTCTTAAAACCCCATTCTTTTAAAGAATTCAAAAAATCTGACTGGTTCTTTATTTTAGTTCTTTCAAAGAAACCGTAGGTATAAGCAATAAAATTTAATGGAATTTTTTTTGTTTCCTCTGGATTTTTTTGCCTCAAAGACCCGGAGGCAGCATTTCTTGGGTTAGCAAAAATATTTTTTAAACTTTCAAAATCATTTTTTTTTATAAAAACCTCACCTCTAATATCAATATCTTTTGGAAAGTCTTTATTATTTATTTTTAAAGGGATATCTTTTATAGTTTTTAAATTTTCTGTTATTACTTCTCCTGTTGTACCATCTCCTCTCGATGTTCCCAAAACCAAAAAACCATTTCTGTATGTTAAGGATGCAGATATACCATCTATTTTTGGCTCAACACTATATTCAACTTTAACTTTTTTATTCAAATAATTAAATATTTTTTTTTCAAAATTTTCTAAATCATTTAAGTCAAAAGCATTAGACAAAGAAAGCATCTTAACTCTATGTTTAGATTTAATAAAGTTTTTCGAAGGAGCAAATCCTAAGGATTTGGAAGGAGATTTTTATTTTGTCAAAATCTTTATCTGAAATTTTAGGTGAATTTTTCTCAAAATACAGCTTATTATGCTTTTTAATTTCAATTATTTTCTTATCGTAATATTTTTTTATCTCGTCTGTTTTCATTTAACAACTACTGGAAAAGTTTTTTAAATTTTTTGATTATGGATTCTCGATTTTTAGATTGATTATCATTAATTGTTCTTTTTTTGTAGTTTTTGTTTAAAATTTCATATGATCTGTTATACCATTCGCTAGATTGATAATTATATCCAAGCAAAACAGTATATTTTTTTGCTTCCTCTACAAGGCCTAACTTAAAATTTAATTCAACTAATCTAAATAATGCCTCTTCAATAAAAATAGTTGTATCATATTCATTAACTATTTTTTTATACCGATTCATTGCTGGTATCCATTTTTCTCTTTGTAGATAATAGTTGGCTAAATATAATTCTTTTGAGGCAAGTATTTCTTCAATCAATTGAAGTTTATACTGTGCATCTTCAGCAAAATCAGTATTAGGGTAATTTTTTATAAGAATATTAAAATATTTTTTTGACTTTATAATTTCGCCCAAATCCCTCTTTTCATCAACGATTAAATTATAGTGACAGATTGCAATTAAATAATATGCATAATCAGTATTTGGATGATTTTTATATTTTTCTAAGAATCTCTC